>Ga0214166_1001110_pt1 | contig 12152 bp, 25 predicted proteins | sample TroBogepilimnion_27_FD_153005 | JGI IMG/M metagenome (GOLD analysis project Ga0214166, IMG submission 153005) | Freshwater microbial communities from Trout Bog Lake, WI - Practice 18AUG2009 epilimnion v3 | ecosystem: Environmental > Aquatic > Freshwater > Lake > Epilimnion/Euphotic zone ...
TAATTATTGTAAAATAAATGGTTATTCACAAACAAAACGACTAACTATTTTAATTGAAAATGATATTAACGGTAAACTAACAATAAATAACTAGAATGATACGTACTTCTAAACATAATATATCTATTAATACCAATCAAGGTAAATTAATTTACCTTGATAAGTTATTCGTAGATTATAAACATGATTTAGAAATATACATTAACTATATCATAGATGGTATATTACCACTTAAAATTAATCTTTCTTCGAAAGATTTAATAAGTGAAAATATAAAACATTCTAGATATAAACAATTATTATATAAACAAGCAAGTGAAATAATTAGAAGTCAATTAGATTTATCTACTAAACGTAGATATAACAAATATAAACAATTATATGCTTACTTTAAACAAAATAATAGACAAATAGCGTTTATTAATAAAAAGTTCTCCGAACTTAATATAAAACCTTTATTAAAATCCAAATGGTTTACAATACCATCACTTAATAACATTACAATTAATTTAGATGAAAGATTTTTCAATATTCAAAGTGGGAGCCACTTTGATACCTTTATTAATCTTAAATTACCTTATTTTAATGATAAAGGTACTAGAGCAATACAAATTAATATACCTCTTAATTACCATAAACATTCAGATAAATTTAAATTAAATGGTTTCCATTTAAGGAATACAATACAATTAAAAAAGGTTAATGGTAACTATTATATTAATTTGATTTGGGAACACAGTGATATACAACTTCGTGCCGAAGGTAAAGCAATTGGTATAGACACTGGATACCGTAAACTTATAGTTACATCCGATAATCAAATGCTAGGAACGAGCGATTTATTATCTCTATATGATAACATATGTAATAAGAAACAAAGAAATTCTAAAGAATATAAACGTAAGTTAAAACAAAGAGATAATTTAGTTAATCATTATGTTAATCAGATTAACACCGAAGGTGTTAACAAGATTGTAATAGAAGATTTAAATAATGTTAAATATAAGAGTAAGTTTAAGAAAGAAGAGAATGACAAGGTAAGTAGATGGACGTACCGTCCATTAATAGATAGAATTACAATGATGTGTGAGGTTAAAGGTATAGAGTTGGTGAAGGTTTCACCAGCATATACATCACAAACATGTTCATTTTGTGGAGCAATACATAAAGAGAGTCGCAATGGCGAATCATTTAAGTGTATTGATTGTGGTGAAGAGATTGATGCTGATTATAATGCATCGATTAATATACTACGTAGAGGAGCCATAGTCCCTCTATCAAATGAGTTAATTAATAATGATTTTCATTAAATTTCATTATAATTGACAACTATGATTAAAAGTTTAAAATCAAATGATATTTATATTTCATATTCTTGTTTTTACTATATTGAATGGGATGATATAGGTGGATATAATTTAAGAAGAGATAAGAACTTCTTCTATGAAGAAGGTGATTATTCACCAATTGAAGTTGATTTTTTTGAAAGTATAAAAGATAAGAAAGTTCAAGAAATAATCATTGAAATTTTCAAAGATTAATTTAATCACAATCCAATTTTTTTTAATTTTCTATCTCTTGTTTCTAAGATATCTAACTCAAAAAGAGTATCCATTAGAATAATTGGCATTTTAATTTTTTCAACATCACCAGATGGTATCCAAGTAGAAAAATTATTAAAATCTAATACTAAATAATTATCAGTGTGGATTTCTTTAATGACATATTTACCAACTCCATTTTTTAATTTAACTACAACATCCTCTATTTTGAATTTATTTTCCATTTATTTTGAAAATTTAATTGATATATAATTAACATTTTTATCCATTCTTTTTTGGAAATTCTCAAGTTCTCCAATTGTGGTTACCACATATTTGTTATAACACATCTTATCGTAACTAACGGTAATTTCCAACAATTTGATATTACGATCATTTAAATCACTAACCAATGATTTAATATCTAAAAAAATATCATCTGTGAATTCAAGTGTTTTGAATTTAGTGGCATCTTGGTAGATGGCATAGCTTGATATAGCAAGTCTAAATTGATTCAATTCATCGTAATTTCTAAATAAATTAACATAATGAGTATCAGATATTCCTAAACACCTTTCTTCAATGGTGATAGTAATATCATCACTTAAATAATCTAAATCTATACTTTGATTAAACATCTCTTTTAATTACTATCTAAAATCTCATTAATTTTATCATCTCGTTTAACAATAGAGATTGCTTGTTTAATTAAAGGGTAAATTTTACTTCTATCTAAATTTTCTTTGGTTACTAACTTAAAATCAAATCCTGATTCAATGAAAGTTCCTGTAATTAACTCATCCCATTTATCACCTCTTTTACGAAAATCTTCATATTCCATATCTTCTGGAGCATCAGAATTATCCCAATAGGCATAATCTTCGGTGAATGGTTTTAATAGTATAGGATGTTCGTTAAGTTCGTTAAAATAATATCCATATATATCTCCTTCTTTATCAGGGTAAAGAATTATTGAAAAGTTAAAATATGTTTTAACTCGTAATTTTCTACATTGATAGATTGATTCTTTTAGTTTATCAAAAATAAACATTTCTATATATCCTTCACTATTCTCTAAATCAATTTCCTCAAGTTCAATAATACCAATTATCTTTTTAACATCAATTGAATTATTGGCAATTTCAATTGCCTCACTTCTAATCGAAGTTAATTGATCTAAAACCTCTTTCCAGTTATTGGATTTGAATTTAACTCCGTTGTATATTTTCGTGATCATATTATCCAAATTTTATCAAATATATATTTATTTCATTAACTTAAAAGCAGTTTGAATATCCTTCACATTTTTTGTTAGATTATAAATAATCTGTTCTAACTCAGCCTTCTTAGCAATATAGGGAACTCCATGATTAGTTAAAATAATTAACTTAACTGGATTTCCCCTAACATTATTTTTAGATCGACTTTCACATATCCATCCAACATTATCCATTTCCCAACCAACTCTTGGGATTTTAAATTCAGCAACTATTTTACCAAATTGATTTTGAATTTCTTCACTTTCCATAGTTAATTATATTAAAAAATATTTCAAATGTTTCAACAATCATCACTTAGTAATTTATTCAGTTTTTCATTTCTCAAAACATCTAACTCTTTGAAGAATTCCGTTCCATATAGATAAACATAGCCATTATCATTTTTAATTAAATATGTTTTCCTGATTTGATTAAAATTTGAATCTTTTGTTTTTATAACATCATATGCTTTACCAATGGTAAGACAATTATAATATTTGTCGGATGTATCATCACCAGGATTTGATTCGAATCCATTTGAAATTAAAACCACTTTACCCATTTAAAATACTTTTAAGTTTTTCATCTCTAACTTCTTGTTCAGTTTTAAAGTAATTTGACATTTCTCTTTCACTAAACCATGTTTCATTTCCCTTATCATCAACTGTATAAAAAACGGCATTAGTTACTGGTGTGTCAATCTTAAAGATAATATACCATTCACCAATAGTGAAGTATCTTATTTTAATAATTTGATTAAGTTTTTCAACATGTAAATATCTCATTCATCTTCCTTTTTTTAGAACTTCATCTATTTTCATCTCTCTTGATAAAGATTTAAATTCATCTCTATATAGAGGGAAGATTATTTCTTCAACCAATGCTAAATGTGACAATGATTCAAATGCTTCAACCATATCAAAATCAATTGGCCATTTTTTAACTATTCCAAAATAGTCAATTATTAAAACTCTATCATTTGTTGGATCAACGATAACTTTAGTACCTTCAAAAAAGGTTTCAATTAGTTTAATTACTTTTTCTACCATTTTAATTATATTAAAAATCAATTATTTTGTTTAATTGTTCTTCCCTATGTTCTTCTACTCTTTTAAGAAGTGGTTTTAGATATATTTCTTCCACACCAAAGTCATTAATGATTCTATACCCAATGATTACTCTTGAATCATTATAATTTTCTAAGTTAAATTTGTGGTTGCTTCTATAAACGATTCCACTGACGAAATATGTTTTACCTATTGTGATTCCACTCTGATTATTTATGGTTCCATCACTATAAATTAAAACATTTTGATAACAAATAACTTTCATTTTAATAACTTATTAAGTTTTTCATTTCTCATTTCATCAATTGCCAATTCATAGTTTTTTATAGCATGTGAATAACCTATATTGAAAGTATCACCAAGTTCAATATCATGAACATAAATTTGTACAGTTATATCATCATTAAAAATAAATTTTTCAACTTTTAGTAAGGTGACTCTCAGACTTCTATCTGATAAAACACTTAAATTCTTTCGATTTTTTTCGTTTAATCTAATTATATCACCAACTTTGAAATCAATCATTGAATAATTTTTTTAACACATCATCTCTTTTTCTTGAAACACTCTTATAGACTGGTCGGGAATTTAATTCCGACACTTTACTAATTCCACCGATCCAGTATTTAATATCATTTTCTTGTCTTTGATCTTTTTTAATCAATCTATCAAATATTGTATAGTGATAAAATCCATTTTCAAAATCACAATGGATAAAACTTCCTAATGTTTGTTTTCTAATTTTTTCTAAAGACCAATCTACAGAATCGTCATCAATGAATGAAAAAACAATAACCATTATTAATCCAATCACTGAGAAAATAATGATTATAATCCTAATTGGATTATAATTATATTGAAATAATAAACCATATTTTATAGTTTTTGGTTTATCAGATAGTATTAATTTAATATTTGATGGGTATCCGACAACATAAATATATTTACCATAGATTACTTTACTTTCGAGTAAAGGATATGCGTTAACATCATCTGGGATGAATTGTTGGTAATATAATACAATTGATGAGGTGATTATTACTAATATTTTAGTCCAGTTACCTTTTATAAAATTCAAAAAGAATCTCAGTTGATAATTTATCATGTTTTAATATTTTATATAAATATACGAATTTTAAAATAAACTATAATTTTGATTTCAATTCTTTTATTAAATGTGGATATAACCACTTTTCATCTTTTAATTCAACTTCATCTAAAACACCCAACTTCAATAGATTATCTACATCTCTGAATAATCTAAAAGGATATCTGGTTGGGTTTCTATTATTCCCACTTATAATCACATTACCATTTTCTAATCTAATAAAAACCGTTCCTCTTTTAAGACCATTCAACATATCTCTATTATGATTTCCCAATGGAAGATTTTCCAAGTTTAGATCTACATTTAATTTCCAAGATTTAATTTCTTGTTTTTGTTTTTCAACTGTGAGTAAACTATTTATTTTCACATCTCTAAGTTCGGATTTATTTAATCTATAAATTGGAGCAATTACATACTCACATCCGGAACTTTTATAAATTATTGATAATGCTTCTTGAGCAGAATATTTAGAATGGTAAATTTTACTATTATGAGTGGTTACGAAATGTCCATCATATATTTTCTCAATAACCCAACCGTAGATTTTGAAATCTTTATTAACTTCTTCTACTTTAACCGTAAATTCCTCACCAACTATTATTTTAGACTTTTCAGGTGTGATACCATTCACATTATTAACATCTTGAATTTCCGATTTAACTTCTTTATTAAAGAAGGATTTTATCCAAATGATAAGGTTTATCATTTATTTTTTATTTTATTATACATGGAAAAGTTGTTTTTGTTTTTATATTTTAATATATAATCTATGAGACATATAAAACTATTTGAAGCATTTACACAAAATGTTTATTACGAATGGCACAAACCAGCACTTGATATAATTAACGATAGACTCTTAAACATCAGTGATATTGATAGTGTGGGACTTTATAACAATTTAGACGGGAATATTAGATTAGATATCAATAGGTTTAATGTTGCTCCTTTTTCAGAAGTTGATGCTGATGATATCAGAAGCATGATAAATGAGTTAGCATCAATGGGGGTTTATCCATGTGCTGCTATAGATGTATCAATATCCACTACTCCCGGTAATTACTCAACTGAGTATAATTTTAGAGGTGGTAATTTTGATAGAATTAATAAACATTTCATTAAATCGATTCAAACTAAAAATATTAAATCATTGAGTGTGACTTTCGAAAAGAAAATTTAATATATAATCTATGAAACATATAAAACTATTTGAATCATTTACAAATTATATTCCAGTGAGACCAAAATGGATAGACATTTCAATTGAAATAATAAAAGATAGGTTATCAAATATTTCCGATGTTGATAATGTGGATATAGAACTTATAGATTCTAATGAAGGTGACTTTATTGAGGTTGATGTTGCTGAATTATTGAAAATAAAAATTGATAAAAAGAATAGTAGTAAATTTGACGAAAGTGATTCTGATGATATTAGAAGCATGATTAAACATCTAAAATCTGTTGATATTGATGTCTATGCTATTGATGTTAAAGCTGAAATAAAAGAGGATGATGATAGTGAGTCTGTTCACTCTACGCAAGTTGTTTATTATGATATGAAAGAATTTTCATCAGATGAAATAGATGAATTTGTAGAATTTATAAAAACAGAAAATATTGGGGAGGTAATAATATTTATTGCCGGTAAAAATTAATATAATCTATGAAACATCTAAAACTATTTGAAGCATTTACAAATCATATTCCAACTCAGCCAAAATGGATACTGGATTCACTTGAAATAATACAAGATAGGTTATCAAATATTTCCGATGTTTATAATGTGGATATATATTTAAATGAAGAAGATTATGATTTTAGAGCAATTGAGATAAGAATTAAAAACAAAAATCCTAAAAAATTTAATGAAAGTGATTCGGATGATATCAGAAGCATGATCAAACATTTAGAATCTATTGATGTGGGAATTTATGTTATTAAACTTGGGATAAAATCAATATCAAACTATGGGTATTATATCCAATCAAAACGTTTCTATTCAAATGAAATAGAAGAATTCATAGAGATGATAAAAGTTCAGGATATTTTTAATGTCGAATTATTTTTTTCTACAAATCTCTGATTTTCAGAATAATCTCATTATTTTTATGTAATATATCAATGAATTTACAATTATATTTTTTAATTAAAGTTTTTATTGAATTTTCCAAAATCGAATTAGTCAAGTTCTTTATGATAAATTCTAACTAACCAATATTCCAATGGATTCATTAAAGTATCAACAGGTTTGTAAGTTCGTTCAGATATATAACCTGATAGATCCACATAACTTGATGAAACTTGACCCATATTAAAAATAAATCTAATATCAATATTAAATCCAATATCTCCCATTTCAATCATTAGATATCTAATATCTTCTTCGATTTCACTCATTGAAAAGTGATGGGTAGCCGAAGACTTTTAAGGTTTTTGAAAAGTGTAGTTAATCATATTCCAAGAATATCCAATTTATCATTTCTAATTCCTTGTTTATCTAATCCCTCATATTCAGAATATAAAGTAAGATGACTATCTTTTTTGAAGATAACTCTATCACCTATTTTGAACTTAAAAGTCATAGTAGAAAAAGTAAAATAGATATAATTATTAGTAATGGGAAAGATATTAACAATCCAAGTATTACCCATGATATTATCAGAAATATACCAGATATTGTTGTGTAAATTGGATTATCCCTTGTTTTTTCATGTAAGGCAAGCCTTAGAAAAAATAATGTTAAAAAACTTGATATGATGAATAAAATTAATTCCATGTTTCAATAGTTAAGGTTATCTTATGAAGTCCATTTACTCCTTTACCGGTTAAAATCAAATTTTGATTACTTGTTAAAAGATTTGAATCAATTTGAATTATGGTTATTGATTTCCCATCATAATGTGTTGTTATAACTTCATTTTTATTCTTTTTCTTAAAAAAATTAAATAGTTTCATAAACATTATATTTTATTTTTTTTAAAATGTTTAAAATATGAACGATTTAAATAAGTTTGTTTAATATATAGTGAATGAAACATCTTAAAAAATTTGAATCACATTCCAAAAAAAGAGAAGAAGAAATAAGATCCATTGTAAATGATAGGTTGTTATTATTTACCGATATTGGAATTCCTGTTAATTTTAACCAAAGGGGAATTTTAAGAGGTGATGGTAAATCAACTAAAGATGAATTGATATATAATCTAATTATTGGTAAAAGTAGAGATTCAATTAATGAAGAAATGATTGATAGTGTTTTATCGTTGAATAGAGACTTGAAATCAATTGGACTTAATATCATTTTAATGGAATTTAATGCGAGCACAAAACTTGATAAACAAATGAAAATTTATGGAGTTCCAATTGATAAAACCTACAACACATCGGAATATTTTAATAAATTCGATAAAATCAATATGATTTATCTTAGATATTCAGATCCTATATCCTAATTGTAATATATGAAATAATTTCAATCATTTTTAAATCCTTTAAGTAAATCATCTAATTTCAAATCTCTCTCATTCTGAATAAACTCACTGTCAAATTCTAACTCCGATCTCATACAAGTCACATACATATTAGAAATTATTAAATTTCCCTTATTTTCATTTTCACCTTTAACACTAACTCCTATTCTATCAAATTCTTTATCCGGTGATGATCCAATCAGATCTACCACCTTACCCTTTAACACACCACCTTTAATTCTAACTATATCACCTACTTTAAAATCTCTCATCTATTTTTGGTATAAAAGTATTTTCTAATGATTTTTGAGTGAAACATAATCTACCACCCACCTTAAATCCCATCTCATTCCAATCTATGTTATTTAGAAAATGAATAACCTTTTCCTTACCCATTTTATTTAAAATATCATTTTTTGGAAATATGGCTAAAACAGACCCATCATAATTTTTACAATCATTACTGAAAAATGGATTTGTATCTCTGGTTTTACAATTAACATATATTCTATCACTATCACTCTCGTATAATCCCCTACCCCATTGCCACCAATTGTTTTGATTGAATTTCTTAATCTTCCTATTAATTAATTTATCATAATGTTGATTTAAATCATCATGTTTAATATTATAAAACATCTTTTTTAATTTCCCAGTCTTCTTAGTGAATGAACAAACAAAATCCATATTCCCCTTTTCACTTGTGAAAATATCATCCATCCCACTAACAGCACCAACTTTAACAAAGAAAATATCACTAAATTTTATATAATCAGTATTGTTACTCACAAATGATATTTGACCATCTGTTAAAGTGAAATTTTTAATACCATCATTGGTTTTTGTTTTCCTTTCAAAATTATTCTTCTCAAATCTCCAAATAACAACATTTGGGCTATAACCTTTAAATAAAGTATCATCTCCATATTCATACCAATCTGTTATACCACCATTCTCATAAATAAAATGATTTAGTTTTATAGATGATGTGGCTTTTATAAACTCCCTCGGGGTTATGAAAATAATCTCACCATCATCAGTCAAATGTTCAATACATTTTCGTATGAAAAAAATATATAAATTAGTCCGATTGTCATAACCACTCAAATAAACCTTATTTTGGATTTTATCCAAAGTGTCTTTATTTATATTCTTAAACGATACATATGGTGGATTACCAATTATAGTTGGATATTTCTCATCTTCATTCAAATCAAAAAAATCCATCATCCTAAAATCATTCCTCTTATTGTCAATATCAATCTCAATTGATGTGATATCACGATTTGAATTTTCTTTAATAAAGTCTGTGAAATATCCCTTACCAGCAGAAGGTTCCAATATATCACCATTACGAATTGACATCTTAAACATTAATTCAATTATGTTTAATGGGGTATAAACCTGCCCAAGATTCTTTACTTTATCCATAAAGATTATATAAATAATTGTAAACTTAGTTTACAAAACTAAGAAATATACCATCCGATTCCGGCATCTTGATTAATTCGGAAATAATCTGATCCAACGTGAATGGTTCCATTATCAACATTTTCGTTGAATTTATCAACAGTGCTTAATATTTTAATATTACTACCATCTCCCAACATTACAAATTTATCAAATGCTCTATCATTAAACATTGACTTATATAATGTTTTGGTAATATAATTTTTAAAAAGAGTATAGTTAAAATCTGGTGTGAATAATTCATCAACATTGTGTTTATTACCATCAACACATTCCATATAATCCGCAATAAATAATTTTCTATCTGAGATGGATAATTTATTTAATTCGTTCAACCAATGTTGTTGATGTTGGTGTTTTTCAATTTCAACAGCGTTTAATTGTTGATTTCTAATATTTGCAATATTGGGTGATAATTTATATTTATCACATACTTTTAAAGTTTCAATTCTGAATTTCTTACCAGAGACTTTACCATTAACTCTAACTCCCTCACCCTTCAATTCAACAATTTGACCATTAATTGATAAATCACCTCTTGTTGGTTTTTTAATTTTTGGGGACAGGAATATAAACATTAATTCACCTTCACCAGAGGCGGCATTTGGAGTACCGAGTCCAACGCTTCTTTGTCTCCAAAGAGCCTTTGATAGATTCAACCATTTTGGATTAATATATTTTTCAATATTTCCACCATTGACAAATACATCTAAGTTAATAACATTGTTATTATTAACATCAATTATACATGATTCCAATTCTTCAATTGAGGTATTACTTCTAATAATTGCAGCAATTAGAGAATCTAAGATGCTATCTTTCTTTTTGGTGGGTGCGTCCCTTCTAAGAATTGACATATTGTAACAATGGTCCAATAAAATTGTTTCTAGCTTTTTTAAATCTTCGTTTTTCATATTATAGATATATATCCTACAAGGTAGGAATTTTTATTGAAAATAACAAATTTTTTTAACTAAAAATTAAATGTCATATTCCTAAATTTTTTAAATTATTTTCTCTTTTCAATCTCAAACCTTCGTAATAGGGTAAAGTATTTAATTTACTAAAATTAATGATATTCGAATCAATTCCATTTTCAACCATTTGCATTAAACTGAGGTGAGAATGTGGATTGGGTGATGTGAATAGTAGTCTATTTAAATCTTTGATATAATAAAAGTATTCTTGTTTATTATTTTCATATTCACAATCAATGTGATCTAAATATGTTAGAAATAAAACTTTATTTATTGACAAATTGGTATCATCATCTTTTACGACACATATTATCAATGAAATAATAAATATAACCCACCCCACTATAATTGATACTTCATTTAATGGATTGTGAATTTTATATTCAATAATACCATTTTTAATGGGAAGTGGTTTATCTAATTCAGCAATCGTAATTTCATTACGATCTGAACTTCCGGCAATTCTGCATCCGATATAAACATATTTACCCATGTAGTAAAGACTATCTTTAACTACAATTTTTCTTTCATCATCTTTAAATTTACCACCATCTCCTATTCCATCAATACCACCATAATGGATTAATATTAATCCAAGTAATAATAATAGTAATTTGATTTTATTATTTAATAGTAAATTTTTTATAAAATTTAAATAGAATTTAACTTTGAATTTATTATTCATATTCCGAGTTTATTTAGTTTATCGTTTCTTATTTCTTGTTTGGTTATTGGTGGATTAATCACATCAAAATCTTTAAATATTCTATGATTATATTTTAAAATGAAATGATCACCAGAATCATATTTAATAACTATTTTCCGAGCATCGGGAGAATTTGTAACACATATATATGATATAATTTTATCACTTGAATTATCACCAGTTACTAATTCACCAGTTGATCGTGATACTTCCGAATATCTTCCTTGAAAGATATCTCCTGCTTTTAGAATATGTGGTCCTCTTTTGATTTTTTTCTTTAAAAACATATTTTTAATTTTTACAACTGAAATCATTTTTTAAAATCTTTTTAATTTTTCTTATTCTCAAAGAATTTTTATTTGATAAAAAATAAAATTTTTGGCAATATTCATAATTTTTTAATGAAATTTCACCACATGGATTTTGATTCATAAAACAAATATAATTATAATTTATATATTTACAAAATGAAAAAAGATTACAAAAATATTAGTTTCAGTGGAATTAATTTTATTATAAATAGAATTGATTCTATACTCGGTAATAAATCT
>Ga0214166_1001117_pt1 | contig 12108 bp, 15 predicted proteins | sample TroBogepilimnion_27_FD_153005 | JGI IMG/M metagenome (GOLD analysis project Ga0214166, IMG submission 153005) | Freshwater microbial communities from Trout Bog Lake, WI - Practice 18AUG2009 epilimnion v3 | ecosystem: Environmental > Aquatic > Freshwater > Lake > Epilimnion/Euphotic zone ...
GGTATAGCTCAGCTGGGAGAGCGCTTGCATGGCATGCAAGAGGTCAGCGGTTCGATCCCGCTTACCTCCACCAATTTAACCCCAACCCCAACCCAACCTCAATTCTAAATAAGAAACGGCTTCTTGATGGTAAGGCTTTCAATCATCTGGCCGTTTTGTAAGCCTTCCAGCGCTCCGGGCGTCGCCTGATGATGTTAATGAACCGCAAAGAATTGCATCATTTAAGCACGTAAAAAAACCGCCCGTGAGCGGTTTTTCTGTCAAGTGAACGCGTCTTCTGGGTTACTGGAACGTGATGTCCCATGCCAAACCACCTGAGGTAAATTGCGATTCTGTTTTGACCAAGCTGGCGGTCGCTGTATTGGTGCCTGTGGTGGTGATTAAAAATGTCTGGTACACGTTAGACACAATTTGACCGGGGCTGATGACGCTGCCACTGTAAGTTGTGTTGGTCAGTACCAAATTTAGGTTAGTGGGGGGTGTGGCGGTTGATGACCCCGCGAAAGTGGCGTAATTTAATTGTTGAGTAGAAACAGTCCCACTGAAAACACCGGCAGAGTAATTGCTGTAGCAATTGTAGGTGGCGATAATGCCGCTTTGTTGGGCAGTCAATGTGGCCGGGAAACCGTACAGGTTAATGGTTTTGCAATAATTGCCATTGCTGTCAATGTATCCCGTGGGCGAATAACCGCTATTAAAATAGTAAGTACCTGCGGTTGTTGCCACAGGGCTAAGGTAGACTGAACCGCTGGTTATTTGTACGGTGCTCGACGGAATAATCGTGTAAGTTGATTGCAGTGAAGTGCCCGCTGCAGTAAATGTACTGCTGGCCGTTGCCGCATTTATGGTAATGACTTCAGTACCGGTTTCTGGGGTGATGGTCGATCCTGCTGCTATTCCGCTGGCAGAAAGAGTAGGTGATGTAAACCCAGTCGTATAGAAAGCCTGCATGGCTGCCTGTACAGGAAAAACCGGTAACAAATTGACCACACCATTCCCACCACCACAACCGGATAACAGAGCGCCCACAGACAGAGCAACCAGCACTTTTCTTATGTGTAACATCATTTTCCCTGAGTAAATTGCATCAAAGCATAACACTTTGATTAACTGATCAAACGGTGGTTATTGTATCAGATATGCAGGGCCCAATTTTTGCGCGTAAAAAAGCCGCCCCTGATGAACCAAGGGCGGCTTTTCATTTGCTGCTTATATTGCAACTGGTTTTTACTTACCCAGCTTGCCGGCCAATTGACCCGACAGCGATCCAAACACAGCACCCAGAATGAAGGAGGCTGATAGAAGGACCACGGGGTTATTAAAGCCCACGGAGGTTAAGTTTGCATTGCTTAAAACGTCAGCCTTTGAAAGCGAATAGGCCACGGTGGCGGCATAGCCGTACACGTTAGCCGGCACCACAGACAGCAGATTCGTTCCGGCTACAATTACTAAGCAGAACACAGTCACCGCTACATACACCGGTGCTGCTATGGCGGCAGGCAAGCCCACTGGATTATTCACCACCAGCAGCAATGCAATGCCAGCTAACACGGCGCCGTAGATGTTGCCTGCTATGGTTTTCTTTAATGCATCTGTGTTGCCACCAGTGTGGAAGTAGCAGCCCCAGGCAATGAAACCTGCCCAGACCAAAACCGCTCCAGATAAAGGGCCCAATGCTAGAAATGTCCAAATGCCGCCCAGTACTGCAATGCTCACTGATAATGCTGTTAACTGATTCATATACAGTGCTCCTCTATTATTATGAAGGGTGTAACAGCAATTCATGCGAGCTATTAAGATCTTATAAGTCACAGAATGCCCGCGCTAATTGCTGCACTAATCATAGAGGAAAAAAACAGAAATGGGGGTAAAAAGTATGGAAAAAAATAGCAGGTTAACTAATTGATTATTAATCTATTTAGAATATTTTTAACATCATGCAGCGCAGCATTTTAAGGCGAATGTGCACGCAGCATCATTTTAAGCAGTGCGCGGGTGCGCGGGATGTCGATGGTATCCATTGTGTTTTTAACCAGTAACGCAGTTTCTGTATCGCCCTCTATGCTTAATCGTCGATTAAAGAATAGGGTATCCGGATCGGCCTCGCGCGCGGCCAAGGTGATGTAGTCCCAGGTGCTGGCCCGAAAATGCAACGTTGGTTCCGTTAAAGTATTGGTGGGGACGAAACGTTTTCTGCGCACCGTAAACATTAATTGCACTCCAGCATCTTCTGCTTCAATGACGAAGCAGTGGTCCTCTAGGGCTTCCAATACGTCCGCAGGAAATTTGCGACGCAAGGTGAAGTTCAGCAGCGTGGTGAAAGCGCGCGAAGCCGGATAACGCGGAAGACGATTAACCACTTTTTGAACAGTGCGCGGCAGGCGTGGAGAAGGAGCCAGCGTCATAGGACCCTCTCTTTTTCTGTGTAGGTGATGCCGGGTTTACCCATCCAATAGCCATTGCAAGGGGCGTCGGGCATAAGCGCGGTTAATTCTTGATTGGCCCATGTGGGATTAAAAGTTCCGGCAAGGGTTTGCGCGAATAATGTTACCACCTCAGCCATATGCCGCGATTGTGGTGAGAGGCGTAAATGAGTGGCTTCCACAGCACGCAATTCAGCAAGCTCAGGCAATAAGTTATGAACTCCAGCGGATTGGGTTTGCACACCATTCATCACCAAAAATGATTGGTCGTCTTGGGTTTCCACCAACAAGCCATCAGGATAATTCAGGCAGCGGAACTCGCAATGGTCTTTGGTGAGGTTGTGATAGCGTGCCGTAAAGCAGCGTGCGGATACCGCCAAGGGCAAGCGACCATAGGCGAATACTTCGGTTTCTATGGAGAAGGGCGTTTCTGCGGTAATGGCGGCGATGCCATCGCGCGCAAGCTCCACATTGGCCACCCAGCGCGTGGCCCCTTGCTCGGCAAAAAACGCTAAGGTGTCACTGTTATAAATATTCAAGAAGGGTCCCGCGATAAACGGAATGCGACCAGCCAATCGGCTAACCGCCGACATGTCGTTGGCCTCCACGCGAAATAGGCTTTGATTCACTAGGGATTGCAGCAGACGCAAATCCGCATCGGTTTCAATCAACTCATAAGTGGAGAGCACCACTTCCTTGCCCGCTGCTTGCAGCGCCTCACCAATGGTCAACCAATCCCTCAAGCGCAGTTCGCGTCGGCGCGAGCATACTGTCTCGCCCAAATACACCGTGTCCACAGGCCAGCTCGCCACCTCTTTATAAAAAGACAGCACGTTGTCCCGTGGCCAAAAATAGAGCAAGGGCCCCAATGTTAATTTAAGTGGCGTGCTCATCGCCAAGGCCTGTGATAAGCACCCAAGGTGCATTGATGCCCTTCGGAGATTTGCGCCAGAGCGTTTTGCCATTCCGGTTTCACGTGGTAGTGTTGCGGCTCTGCCGCGCAATGATTCAGCGCCGCACGCCATACACGGGTAACGGCTTCCACATACGCGGGGCTGCGTTGGCGCCCCTCAATTTTGATGGCTTTTACGCCCATGGCTTGCAAGGGTTGCAAGAGTTCTAATGTGTTGAGACTCGTGGGTTCTTCAAAGGGGTAATACACATCACCGTTCACACGAAAGCGCCCACGGCACAGCGTGGGGTATCCCGGATGCTCGTTATCAGCAAAACGATCAATCAACACGCCGCCCAAACGAGATTCCATGCCCGCGCTGCTGGTTTGCCAGCGAATGGCTTTAGCAGGCGAACAGCCGCCATGGGTGTTGGGGGATTCGCCCGTGGCATAAGAGGAAAGTGCGCAGCGCCCCTCCACCATAATGGAGAGACTGCCAAAGCCAAACACTTCAATTTCCACCGGCGTGCGGGCAATAACTTTTTCTGCTTGTTCCACCGCCAGCACACGCGGCAACACGGCGCGGTGAATGCCGAAATGCTCGTAATAAAAGTTAATGGCTTCGTGACTGGTGGCAGAGCCTTGCACCGAGAGATGCAGGCGTAAATTGGGATGGGTTTTGCAGGCGTAGCGCAGCACACCCGCATCGGCCACGATAATGGCATCCGCACCCACCTCTGCAGCGCGATCAACCGCTGCGCGCCAGTTGCGCCAGTTGTGCGGTTGTGGGTAGGTGTTGAGTGCAATTAAAACCTGCGCACCTTTGCGATGAGCGTAGGCAATGCCTTCGCGGATTGTGGCGTCGTTAAAATTAAGGCCAGCAAAATTGCGCGCGTTGGTTTGGTCTTTAAAACCCAAATACACATCATCCGCCCCTTCGTCCACCGCCACTTTTAGCGCCGGCAGAGTGCCTGCCGGGCATACCAAGCGCATGCGTGCGGAAGAGGGTGTTGCCTGAGGAGACAATGCCGCCAAAAAAAGAGTCGCTCTTTAAGAATTAATCTACACTGCAGGTGCAGTAAACACCCGATGCTAGCACTCATTAAGGGATGTGGGCAACGCAGAACGCATCGCTGATTGGTTTAAGATTGGGTCTTAATTAAAGCGCCTGCAGCAGCAGTCCACCCAACAGCAGCGGTTGATGCACCATGTAAACCATTAGGCTGTGACGTCCTAAAAACCCTAAGCCGTGCGTGATGGGCAGTAAGGTTGCGGCCGTTAAAGAGGCGGTGGTGCTTGCGTCAGTGGGTTTCATGGGCCAGCGTGCTCCCACCCAGACGCCTATCCACAGCAGACCCAACCACGGAATAAGCGGGGCGTAATCTTCCGTAAAGGGTTTTTGTGAGGCCAGGCCAATCCAATTCAGCGTGCGTGGATTCATGACATCAAACCCAGGTGCGGCGCCTGCTGTGAGCAGCAGTACACCTGCAACACCTAAGGCAGCGGTATAGGGCAAGAGCGGGCGCGTAATCAGTGTGGCCACCACAAAAAAGTGCAGCACACCAAAGTAGATGAAGCGCTCTTTAAACATGATGCCCGTGACGAGGCTGACCAGTGCGGCGCAAAGAATGAGCTGCAGCAGTCGTTTATGTGCACTGCGTGTTGAGCCGTGTTGCGACAGACTTAAGCTAACACCCGCTAAGAAAACAAAACTGCCCACGATCAGGCTGCGCCAGTTTAACCAAAAGGGATCATCGAGCATTTTGAAATGCGCCCAACCGACGCTGGTTAAGTCGTAGCACAGATGGAAAGCCACCATCATGAGGATGGCTACCCCCCGCAGTTGATCAATGCGCGGCTGGCGGCGAGGGGGGTTTTGCAACACGGGTGGGCAAAGGCCGGGTGGTCATGGTGAGGCTTTCTCTGACGCCATTTCGATCTAATGTGGCCCCTTGAGGGGTAACCTCTATCAGCGTTACGCCGGGGGCAATGTCACTGCCCACGCGATAGGGGCGCCCAGGCGTGCCGCTCACCGACAACATGGCAATACTGTCTTGCACGTTTCCTGCAACCACACCGCGCAATTGTATGGGCCCCAGGGCGCCACCATTGCCGGTAAATACCGTGCGCCAAGGGGTGCCTGTGGGTTGTGCCACAGTGGCCATAGGCGTCACGGGCAAGGGTAAGGGGGCCGGTGCCATAAAACGCATGGACCAGACGCCCAGCACTGTGGCCAACCCTATAAGAGCCAAGAGCGTGGCGGCTTTGGGCAACAAGGGCGAGTGTAAGGGTAGGCGCAGAGCAATCATGGTGCCTAAGATACTCAGTTTTACGGCAAACCTCCAGCATTTGTGGAACAGCAGGGGTATTGCGGTAGAATTGTCTTTGTTTTGGGGTCAGACCACTTAATGGGGTCAGACCCCATGCGGGGTCTGACCCCAAAACCGCCAAAACCGAAGAACGCGTATATATGAATTCCAAAACCGCTACCCTCAACCGCCAGCAGGGCTTCACTCTCATAGAAATTATGGTGGTGATGATCATTATTGGCATTCTGGCTGCTTTAATCGTGCCACGCGTCATGGGTCGCCCTGATGAAGCACGCCGTATAGCCGCTCGTCAGGACATTGCCAGCATTGTGCAGGCCTTAAAACTGTACCGTCTAGACAATGCGCGCTATCCAACCACTGAGCAGGGTCTTACGGCCTTGGTGAACCGTCCTGTAACGGATCCACCGCTTACCAATTGGAAAGCGTATCTGGATAATTTACCCAAGGACCCATGGGGAAGCGCCTATCAATATGCCAACCCCGGATTACATGGGGAGATTGATGTGTGGAGTTTTGGTGCGGATGGAAAACCCGGTGGCGAGGGCGATGACGCAGACATCGGCAACTGGAGCCCATAATTTAGGCTTCACTCTAATTGAATTGCTGGTGGTGCTGGTCATAGCGGGCATCACCTTGGGTCTTGTGACGCTCTCATTCCGCTCTTCTCAATCCAATCAACTGGCCGAACAAGGACGACATCTGGCGGCTCTTATGAATTTAGCTACCGATGAAGCACGCCTCACAGGGCAACCACTGTTGCTGCGCTTGGATCGCAATGGTTGGCAATTTGCTCAAGAATGGGGTCAGACCCCCAATGGGGGTCTGACCCCAAGTCCGCCCAGCGCCACCACCATCGACCCCGGCCGTTTCTCGCCCCCATTGGATCGTTTGGGTCTATGGCCGGTCATCGACGCCAATGCATCTGTGGACACATTAGATCTCTGGCTGGGACGCGAAGCCCTCAATGACCCCATGGGAATTTTGTTGCAACAAGGCGCGCAACAAATCATCTTAACCTCCGATGGTTTGGGGGGCTACACAATGCAACAACGATCACCGTGAAGAGCAGCGCGCAAGGCTTTACATTAATTGAGGTGTTGGTGGCGCTTTTTGTGGTGGCCGTGGCGCTCAGCGCATCCATGCGCGCCTTAGGCGTAGTGACGCGCGCCAGCAATGATTTATCACCACGTCTGGCAGCCCAGTGGAGTGCGGATAATCACATCGCCGATCTGCGGCTACGCCGACTATGGCCGGATATCGGCGAGCGCACCGTGGATTGTCCGCAAGGCGCCTTGCCCTTCAGCTGCCATGAAATCATAACCACTACCCCCAATCCCGCTTTTCGTCGTGTGGAGGTTTCTGTGGCTCTACCAGACGACCCCACAGTGTTGGCCACGGTGATTACCTTACTGCCCAACGGACCGTCCCATGGACTCTGAGCGGGGTTTTACACTGATTGAAGTGATGGTGGCCCTGTTGCTGATGGCAGTCATGTCGGTATTGTCTTGGCGCGCGCTGGATTCCATGGTGCGCACGCGCGAAGCCTTAACGCAACGTGGCGAGCAGTTTGATGGGGTGCGTGCACTGTTTTCGCAATGGGACGAGGACTGTCGCGCCTTGGCTGCCCCCGATCGTTGGTTAGCGGGCGTGCCCGTGCATTTGGGGGATAACCAAGTGGCATTGATTCGCGACCGCGTAGACGGTCAAGGAGTTCATCATGCCGTATTTGTAGTGTATCGCTATCAAGACCAGGCCATTCAGCGCTTGGAATCCACTCAGGTGGATACTCGTCTAGAGTTGCAGCGCAATTGGGCGGCCTTGCAGCAAGGCGCCGACTTCGCAACGCTCTATAACGTTGTACCGGCAACATTGCTCACCGGCGTAACAAGTTTGCAGGGCAACGCCTTGGTGGATGGCTTCGCCTGGAGCACTACGGACGCACAAGTAAAACAGCAAACGGCCGTAACAACACCACAGGGTAATGTGATGTTGTTGGGCATAGAGCTAGTGGTGTATCTAAATGACAGCAACATGCCGTTTCGCAAAATTGCCATGACGGGGTTTAATTGAAAAGCGTTAACCACAATCGGCAACAGGGGGCTGCGTTATTGGCTGCACTCTTGGTGGTGACCTTGGCCACCGCCTTGGTGAGTGGTTTGTTGTGGCGCGAAGAGGTGCGTATTCGCACTCTAGAAAACCAACGCCTGCGCGATTCTGCGCAATGGTTGGGTGTGGGGGCACTGGATTGGGCGCGTTTAATGTTGCGTGAAGATTTATACCAAACCGGTAATGTGGATCAATTGGGAGAGGTGTGGGCTATCCCCATTAACGAGACGCCACTGTCAGACTTCATGCAAACCCAAGGGGCTACGATGTCGGAGGCTGATCGTGAAACTTGGTTATCAGGAGCGGTGGTGGATGCCAATTCACATTTTAACCTCACCTCTCTCATAGAAGTCGCCAACCCTCAAGGAGATGCCGGCTGGGTAAGCGCCACGCGCGTAAATCCGGAGGCTATCGCTATTTTCGCCCGTTTGTTGCAAAGTGTGGGGTTAAACCCGGAGGGGGCAGGGCAGGTGGCCCAGGCCCTGTTGTTACAGCGTCAGCCGATTAGCGCTGAAGGGGATAATCATTTACCTGTAACCTGCGCAGCAGATTTACTGGGTATTATTCCCGGGGCAACCCCTGATCAATTGGCGGTTTTGGGGCAATATACGGTTGTTTTGCCTAGGCCCAGTGCGGTAAATGCCAATACGGCCTCAGTCATGGTGTTGGCTGCGGCCTTAGGCGTTACATTAAGCCAGGCTCAGCAGTTAGTAGCCGATCGCACGCAGAGCTATTTTCCCGATTACGGGTCGCTCAGCAGCCGAATACGCAGCCGTGCCCCGCAATGGATAACGGTCAGCAACCGCAACCTGAGTGTGAGTACGGAATATTTTTGGGTGGTAGAGCGTTTGCGCCACGGCCGCTTGATGTTGACGCAACAAGCTTTAATTTCCCGGCGCGCAGGCCCGGGAAACGCAACGCGAGTATTGTGGATTAAACCCGGCTTACCGGATGGCGTGAGTGTTGGAGGATGAGTCTATTTCGGCATTATTAACTTTATGGGTGCAGTTGCCCCCACGTCCTGCTGCAGCGCCCGAGCGCTGGCTGTTGGGTGAGATGCCTTTTGTGGTGACGGGTGCGTCTTCGCACGTGTTGCAACAAGGGCGCAGCACGCGTGCAGGCCTGCCCCGTGCCGCCAAAACCATATTGGTGATGCCGGCCTTCGATGTACTGCTGTTGGAAACCCGTTGGCCCGGCCTAGAATCATTGCCCACCGCACGCATTCGTGAAGCACTGCCCAATATTTTGGAAGAACATTTGGTGCAACCTGCTGAGCAATGCCATTTTTCATTAGGTCAGCGCAACACAGATTCTCAGACCATTCCGGTGGCGGTGGTGGATCGTGGTTGGATGCGCTTTGTTTATGAAACCTTTGCGGACGCCGAGGGCGGCACGCTGGAAATTATTCCCGGACAATTCTTGCAACCTGTGGGCACTTTGCAATTTGAAGATAGGGCTCCATCAAACGATCTGCGCAGCATCACTTGGCGTTCGGGGCGTTTTACGGGCATTGGATTGCGCGTGCCAGAAGGCTCTGATTGGCCTACTATTCCAGGTGTTCCCGCAGGCTTGGGCGCAGCCCATCGTCCCAGTTTTGAGAATGTTGTGAGCGCTGGTGTAACAGACTATATGGATTTATGTCAGTTTGAATTTGCGCCGCGCAGCACCCTATTGCGCCAATTGCGTCCGTGGAAAACCGCAGTCGTTATCGCGCTGGCGGCGTTACTGTTGCAGGTGTTGGCGCAGAACTTATATTGGGCGCGTTTGGCTTGGCAAAAACAATCCCTCACGCAATCTATGAATGCGCTGCTGCACGCCGCTGTTCCTAATGTGGCCGTTGACGTGGCGCCAGCATTGGCCCTGCAGCGTGCCTTGGATGCGCGGCATATGGCCGCAGGCGGCGCTTCAGCGGGAGATTTTCCGGTGCTGGTGGCGCAGCTCACACAACTGATGAGTGGTGAGCCCGGGGATGCTGTGGCACGTTTGGATTACCGCAACCAGAGCTTGATGATCCGTTTTAAAACCGGTTACAGCGCGGATGCGTTGGTTAAAAAAGCCAGCGTGCGTGGCGTGATGTTGCGTGAGGATGGAAAAGGCAATTGGCGCCTGACGGGAGCCACGCAATGAAGCACTTTGTGATGCGTTTTTGGCAAGTGCGTACCCTGTCTGAGCGGCTGTTGCTGGTGGCATTGGCTGCGTTTCTGTCGTTCATCGTAGGGTATAGTATTTTGTGGATTCCCTCAGCACGCGGCATTAGCCAGCTGGAGCATGAGCTGCCCAAAATGCGTGACGATTTCTCTCGCATGCAATCCATGGCGGAAGAGCTCAATGCCAGCAAAGCCAATGCCCCCCAAGGGGGTCTGACCCCAGAAGCGCTCGAGCCCGCAGTTCGGAATTCTCTTAAGGGCACAGGGCTTCTGACGCAAAAAATAGAGCCACTGGCCAACGGTCAGGTGGCTGTGGAATTTCATGAAACAGGTTTTAGTACAATAGCGGATTGGTTGGATCAGATTCGTCAGCAATGGAAGATTAGCCTTGCGGAAGGCTATTTTGAACGAACCGTGCATCCCGGACAGGTGAATGCCCGCATCGTTCTGCAAAACGGCGCTTAGGGCGTGATGCCAAGCGGACGCTTTATGGCCACAGCCGTTTTTTTGCTAACCTTTGCGGTGGTGGCGGTGGCACATATTCCCGCCAGCGCGTTGGCGGTAAGCTTGGCAGGGCGTATTCCGGGTTTGGTAATGGCCAATAGCCAGGGCACTTTATGGCAAGGCTCGGCAGAATTGGCATTGCAAAGCGGGCCCAGCGCAGCGGGCGTATTGCCCGGGCGATTAAACTGGAGCCTCAGCCCCACGCTGCATGGAATGGATGTGGTACTGGATGAAGAAGTGCAGGGCACCTCGGTGTCACGCTTCAGCGGAACAGTAGGCTGGCGCAAGGCGCATTTAAATGCCGGACAAGCCGCCCTGCCTGCACAGTTATTAATGGGCCTGGGCGCGCCTTTTAACACCCTGCGCTTTGAAGGGGCGTTGAATGTGGACTGGAATGCCTTGGATTGGGCTTATGGTGCTGCAGCACCAGAATCGTTGCTGAGTATGACCGTGCAGGCCAACCAATTGCGCTCACGATTATCCCCGGTGGCTCCTTTGGGCAGTTACATCCTCAGCGCGGCGTGGGGCCCATTGGGAGGACGTATTGATTTAGAAACCGTGAGCGGACCGTTGATGTTGTCCGGTCAAGGAACGCTAACGCAAGGCCGTTTGGGTTTTGATGGGCAGGCCACGGCCAGCGACGATATGCATCCGCAGTTGATTGGGTTGCTCAGTATTTTGGGGAAACGGGAAGGGGCCATTACGCGCCTGCATTATTAGGATTCGTGATTATGAAAAAACAAATTAAATTAATGTGGGCAGTGGGCATGTTTTTACTGTGCGTAACAAGTGCCGCGCAAAGCGCGCCGGTTGCAGCTCCTGCCAATACCGCACAATCATCACTCATTTCACTTAATTTTACCGATGCGGATATTGAAGGGGTTATTAAGGCGGTGGGAGAGGCGATTGGTAAAAATATTTTGGTGGACCCGCGTGTAAAAGGCACCATCACCCTCACCAGCGAGAAGGCGCTTACCAAAACCGAAGCGCTGGCTACGTTAACCGCGGCATTGCGCTTACAGGGGTTTGCCTTGGTGGAGGGATCAGGGTTTTATCGTGTGCTGCCTGAAGCTGATGCAAAACTACAAGGCGGTCGCGTCACTGTGGACGCCAGTGGCGGTGGTGGGGCAACGGAAAGCGCACCAGTAGGAGATCAGATCATTACCCAAGTGTTTCGCTTGAAGTATGAATCGGCCGCCAACTTGGTGCCGGTGCTGCGCCCCTTGATTGCGGCCAACAACACCATTACTGCCTATTCCGCCAATAACACTTTGGTGATTACTGATTATTCAGAAAACATTCGCCGTGTGACGCGCATTATTGCCGCCATCGATGTGCCGCTGGCCGGAGACGTGGACATTATTCCAATTAAGAATGGATTGGCGCTGGATATCGCCGCCATTATTAACCGCATGTCTGATTCCACGGGTGCCGGTAACGACCCGGTCATTCGCACCATTGCAGTGGCCGAACCCCGTACCAACAGTATTTTACTGAAGGCTGCCACTGCCACCCGTGGCGATCAAATTAAGGCCCTGATCAAAAAACTGGACTTACCCACAGCGACTTTGGGCAATATTTGGGTGGTGCCTTTAAAGAATGCAGAGGCCACCAAATTGGCGCAAACCTTGCGTGGCATTGTGGCGGCTGATGGATCTCTGACCAGCTCAGGAGGTGGCACGCAGTCCCTCAACCCTACCCAGGGT
>Ga0214166_1001118_pt1 | contig 12099 bp, 7 predicted proteins | sample TroBogepilimnion_27_FD_153005 | JGI IMG/M metagenome (GOLD analysis project Ga0214166, IMG submission 153005) | Freshwater microbial communities from Trout Bog Lake, WI - Practice 18AUG2009 epilimnion v3 | ecosystem: Environmental > Aquatic > Freshwater > Lake > Epilimnion/Euphotic zone ...
TCTACAAAATCTTCACAGTCTTGATTGTGTACTGATGAGTTGCTCTTGAGACCGAAATGAATATCGGTCATACACGCAACCTTCTTGAATAAATTACTCACTAGCTTCCTCGTTTCGTTTTAGTGCGGCCGCATGTTCGCCTGCACCAGTTCTACTATAACTTGGGTTCATACCGTTGATTTCTAAAATGTCATCACGGATATTTTGGTTACGTTTTTCAATATTAATAATACGAACGAAACTATTAGTAACAGCCGCAGTAAAATATGCAAATGGGTTATCCGATTTACTTTCATCAAACTGTAATCCAATTTGTGTTAACTGCAAAATGGCTTGTCCTTTCATTTCGTCGTTATATGTGTAGCCACGCACGTTGCCACGTGTGGCATAACGTTCACACAATTTTAACATCATCCTAGCTAAGGTGTTAGTTATTTGGCCGGCATCTTTATCAAAGTGTCCTTTAACCAAATCTCCCTTCCAATGGCTTTTGCCCACGCAAATAAGATTATCTTCTTCATCAAATTTCCAGTGTTGGAACGGAGGAAAATTAACTTTATCTCTATGGTCGGCTAGACTCTTTGGATTCTTTTTACGGGTGTTATTAAGCGGAATATGATCAAACGTCATGACTCTAAAAACTACATCTGTTTTAAGAATCTTTTTATAGTCAATTTCGCAGTCAGCTTGTTTAACTTTTTCTCCAGCCTTTTTACGTGTTTGATAATCTAAATCACCGATTCGTTTTGCTCTATTGCGTTTGGCCTCTGCAATCGTTCGGATGTTAATTTTATCCAAACTTGGAACAATTATGTCGTATTGGTGATATTCTGGTTGTGTAAAGCTACAATATGAGCTTTTACTTCTATGTATTTCTAACAACATATCCTTGTTGTTTAGGTAATTTACTTTCGTTGGTGTCATTCAGAACAATCCTCGTTTGTGTAATTATAAACTACGCACTTAATAAAGTCAACTAAATATTATACCAAAAGGAAATAATATTATATGGCACTAGACCTTAGTTCATTAACCGATGCATCCCAGCTTGTAAACGCCGCTGCAAGCGGTGGAAATGCAATTTCTAACTTTGCATCAGGTTTAGCAGATAGCGGATCCCTAGCAGATTTTGCGTCATCTGGCCGTTTAAGCGGAGCACTTAGTGGGTTAGCAGAAGGCGCTGGTGATGTTATGAGTGCTATATCTAGTTTTGGTGGAGATGCAGATCCTGCTGATTGGCGTGTAAGATTAAGTCTTGCAAAATGGACTAGTTTTAAAGGTAGTCCTGTTTTAAAACCATTAAAAGATGCCGGCGGACTCATATTTCCATACACTCCTCAGATTACAATTAACAGTACTGCAAGCTATCAAGCAGTTACTACTACACATACCAACTATACTTTTCAAGCATACAAAAACAGTGACCCTGGAAGCATTTCAGTTACAGCACCGATGAACGTAGAAGATTCTACTCAAGCATTATATTGGATTGCAGCAGTTCATTATTTAAGAAGTCTTACCAAAATGTTCACTGGATCTGATCCTAAAGCAGGTAACCCTCCCCCTGTGATTATGCTAAACGGATATGGGAATTATATTTTTAAAAACGTACCAGTGGTAGTTACTAGTTTTAATTGTACTTTGCCTAACGATTGTGATTACATCGGATGTAATGTTGTAGGAAGCATGGCTGGAAATATTCAAGGCGTATCGGACAGTATTGGTGGTTTAGCAGGATCGATTGGCGGCGCATTAGGTAGTGCCGTTCCTGGGTTAGGTAGCATTACCGGCGAAATAAGTACCATAGCCGGCGGTGTTGGACAGATAGCAGGACTAGCTGGCAGTTTAGGTCTTGGCGGCACAACAAGTGGCGGAGTAACACATGTTCCTACTAAGAGTAGTTTCAGTGTAACATTACAACCAGTATACAGTAGAAACAGTGCTCGTAACTTTAGTCTTGATAGATTTGTTGGCGGCGGCTATCTTAATAATTCATTTGGATACATTTAATCATGACTGCAAAATACACTAACACAAGTCCTTGGTACACTACTCAAATAACAAACACATACTTAGATGTGTTGACCATTAGACCGGTTAGTAAATCTACAAATGATTTTTTGTATACATTAGAACCGCAATATGCATTTCGTCCAGACTTGTTAGCATACGATTTGTATGGTACTTCAAGTTTATGGTGGGTGTTTATGCAACGAAATTTAGATGTAATTCAAGATCCTATTCTTGATTTTGTACCAGGGGTTCAAATATATCTTTGTAAAAATGCTGATTTAACAACTGTGTTAGGTTTATAATATGTCATTATTTGGAGATATTTCAGGTGCGGTAGATTCTGCAACTACTTCAGTAAGTGATGCAGTTAGCGGAGCAGTTAGCGGAGTAGCTGGATTCTTAAGTTCGGGACCTGCAAGCGCATTGTCTGGTATTGGCAGTGCAATTAGTGGTGTAGTAGGCGGTATCGGTAGCGCATTAAGTTCTTTTGGTACAGCATTTAAATCTATATCGGGCGTAACTCTTCCACTGCCTAATCCATTATTTGCCTATGCAACATACGACTATGTTTTAGGCATGGCAGTACTAACTAAAGATCAATTAAACAAACCTGATACAGGCTATATGAAAGGTCAAAGATTACCTTTAATAGCTAAATCTGCAAATGCAGATCCAACAAATAGAATACAAACAGAGTACGGGCAATTTGACTTTTTCATAGACAAGCTAGAAATTGAAAGTACTATTGGTTTTGAAAAAGGCCACAATACAAACATGCACAAGATCAGTTTTCAGGTAACTGAACCATACAGTATGGGCATGTTTATGATGAGTATACAACAAGCGGCATGGGATGCGGGCCATGCCAATTATACGCAAGCATTTTTTTTAATGACTATTGATTTCAGAGGAAATACTGAAACTGGCACAATGGTTAATGTACCAAATAGTGCTCGTAAAATTCCTTTTAGATTGCGTAATGTGGTAATGACAGTTACAGAAGCCGGCGCAGTTTATCAGTGTGAAGGATTTCCTGTTAACAGCGAAGCATTAAGCAGCCATGTTTCTGAATTAAAAACAGATGGCAGTATTACTGGACTTACTGTACAAGAAGTTTTACAAACAGGAGAAAAAAGTCTCCAAGTAATGTTAAACAAACGTTTAAAACAATTGAAAGATGATAAAGTTGTTAACACTCCTGACCAAATTGTTATATTATTTCCAACAGATATTTCTTCAGAAGGCCAAGGTAGCTCTGGTGAAAATTCAGATGGTGCTACAACTTTAATGTCAGCATCTAGTCAAGATGCTATTGCAACTAAACTTGGCTTATCTCAAAGTACGGTAGTGGGCAATGACACATTAGTACAAGATGCAGGCAGTGTTAATTTAATTGGTAAAGCAAAAATGGGATTTGGCGATACTCGTAAAGGTGACGCTCCTATAGGAAAAGATAACGTAGTGTATGATTCTAATGGAAATCCGATTAGAAGTAATAATACAATAAACAGACAAATCAGTGATATGAGATTTAGTCAAGATACTGATATTACAACTGCTATTGATGCGGTATTACTTAACAGTGATTATTCAACGGCACAACTGCAAGAACAAAATATCGATTCTGCTGGGATGAGAAAGTGGTGGAGAATTGATACACAAGTTTATCAGATCGATGATCCTAAAACAGTACAACAACAAGGAACTTCTCCTAGAATTATTGTATATCGTGTTGTTCCATACGGAGTCCATACTAGTGCTGTAACTGCTCCTGGCACAAAAGCCCCAGGGTTTGATGAACTTGAAAAACAAGTTGTTAAAGTATATGATTACATTTACACAGGAAAGAACGTTGATGTTTTAAGTTTCCATATTGAATTTAAAACAGGATTTACAGCAAAAATGGCTGCAACTTCGTCTAAGAGAACAACTGATGCTAAACGACAAGAAGCGGCAAACGGTGCAAGTAGCGGAAAAGAACAAAATGATCAACCATTACCAGACGGACAAACACCACCTAAGAAGTTAGGTGATGTACCAACATCAGTAAGATTTACAGGTACAAAATTTAATGACGGAAACGGTGGCGGCGGTCAAGAAACTGAACAAACCCGAGCCGCTAAACAATTCCATGATGCTATCACCAGTGCTGCTGGAATGCTAAATTTAGATTTAAAAATTATTGGAGATCCATATTTTATTGCACAAAGCGGTATGGGCAATTATACAAGTTCTCCTACACAATTTTCTAACCTAAATAAAGATGGTAGTGTGAGTTATCAAAATAGTGAAGTCGACATTAAGGTAAATTTTAGAACACCTGTTGATTTAAATCAAACTACTGGTTTATTTGATTTTGGTAAAAGTGCAAAAACTGCTCCTGTAATGACTTGGAGTGGAATTTATAGAGTTGTTACAGTTAAGAGTTACTTTGATGGCGGCCAGTTTACACAAACATTAACTGGCCCACGTAGAAATGGCCAAGAGTATGCAGGAACTGGAAGCAGTGCTAATACTCTTAACACTACAGATCAGAAACCTAACGATACTAAGGATGATTAATGGCAGTTGAACACGAAAATGAAGAGTATAGCTCGTCCCCTAAAGAACAAAAACCGGGGCCCTTTCTTGCGACTGTAGTAAGTAATCTTGATCCTACTTATATGGGTATACTTGAGGTTGAAATTCTTAGACCAGTTGGTGCTTCGAGTTCAGAAAGTCAACTACACCAAGTACGATACATGAGTCCTTTTTATGGTGTCACACCAGTTGGCGCTACTGGCCCAAACAATGATTACAATGATACACAAAAAAGTTATGGTATGTGGATGGTTCCTCCCGATGTAGGAGTGACAGTTGTAATTATTTTCATTGACGGTGATCCTAAACGTGGTTATTGGATAGGGTGTGTTCCTGATGAAGGCATGAATTTCATGTTACCAGGTCTTGCGGCAACGCAAAGTGTAGTAGAAGATGTATCAGCAGATAATTCAGGCAATACTGGTAGAGCACCAACTGCTGAATATGATAAATCTGTGACAAGTAATAATAATCTTAAAGATCCAGATACAAATAAAAAACCAATTCATCCTTTTTCTAAAGTACTTGATGATCAAGGTTTGTTGTTAGATGATGTGCGAGGCATTACTAGTAGTAGTGCTCGAAGAGAAACTCCTAGTACTGTATTTGGTATCAGCACACCGGGACCAGTTGATAAGCAATCAGGTGCAAAACAAGCAGATATCGGTAAAGCGGAATGGAAAGTTTTAAATGCATTTGTAAGCCGTTTAGGCGGTAGCACATTTGTTATGGATGACGGTGACGCTAACTGGTTACGTAGGACCGATGCTAGTTCTGGTCCACCAGATTACGCTAGTATCGATGCAGGAGATACAGACGGTGATGTCACAAGACCAGCTAATGAATTAATTAGATTACGTACTCGAACTGGTCATCAAATATTGATGCATAATACTGAGGATTTAATATACATTACTAATTCCAGAGGCACTAGTTGGATTGAAATGACTAGCGATGGTAAAATAGATATCTTTGCAACTGACAGTATTAGTGTGCATACAGGCAACGATATGAATTTTTATGCTGACAGAGATATAAACATAGAATGTGGTCGTAATTTTAATCTTAAAGTGGCAGAACGTCATCAAACAGAAATTGGCGGCGACAAAAATTTAATTGTTAATGGCAACGTTGCCATTAAAATAGATGGCACACATGATGAACAAATAACAGGTGCTACTAAGATTACTGTTGAAGACACTTTAGATATCAATGCTACGGGTATAACACAATTGACATCGGGATCGGCATTAAATATTAATACCTCAGGTGATACACATATCAAAGCCGCAAATACTGCGATTGACGGAGGCAATATCAATCTCAATTCTGGCACAGCTAGCGGGACCCCAACAGCAACAACAGCAACTCCGCCTGATCCTTTAAGCACATTTGATAATCCTACAGAAACAGACGGCACAACAATTACCAGCATTATGCTACGTGTTCCAACTACTGAGCCTTATCCTGGTCATGAAAATTTAGATCCTACAAGTTTTAAACCGGATCAAACAGATAGAGAGTCTGGTAGTGCTATAGAGCCGCCCGATGCTTGGAAAACTTACGGTGTCCCAATGGATACATTCTTAAAAGGAAATTAATATGGCCTTATATACTACAACAAACATTCCACAAACAAGAACACCACCTGCACAAAGAATTCAACGATACAGAGGATTTAGTACAGTAAGTGGTGCAACTAATAACTTTGCGTTATATGATTTTGAATTGATTAAACAAGATTTAATTAATAATTTTCACGTAAAACAGGGCGAACGTTTAATGAACCCTACATACGGAACAGTTATATGGGATTTATTGTTTGAACCTTTAACTGACGAAGTTAAAAATTTAATTTTATCAGATGTTAACAACATTTTTAATAATGAACCTAGGATTCAAGCCAGTAATATTGTTGTTACTCCGTATGACACTGGGTTACAAATACAAGCCACACTGACTTATCTGTTGTATAACATCCAAGACCAACTAAAAATACAGTTCGATCAGGTGAATGGGCTAACAAGTTAATTAACTACGCACATAATTTTAATCGATAAATATCATTATTAGGACATATTATGAGCTCAACGGATCGTCAAAATAACCTGCTAGTCAGTGAAGACTGGCAGAAAATTTACCAATCATTTAAGAACGCCGACTTTACAAGTTACGATTTTGATAACTTGCGCCGTACGATGATTGATTATATCCGTACTAATTTTCCTGAAGATTTTAACGATTATATTGAGTCTAGCGAATACCTTGCCCTAATCGATCTTATTGCCTATGTGGGCCAAAGCATAGCTTTCCGTGTTGACTTAAATGCTCGTGAAAACTTCTTAGAGTTAGCCGAGCGCCGTGACAGCGTGTTACGTTTAGCACGTATGATTAGCTATAATGCTAGTCGTAATACACCTGCAGCAGGCTTATTAAAAGTTAATAGTATACAAACTACAGAAAATGTTCTTGATAGCAATGGTAGAAATTTAGCAGGGCAATATATTAATTGGAACGATCCTAGCAATGCTAATTGGTATGATCAGTTTATTAGCATAGTTAATGCCGCGCTTCCACAAACACAACAATTTGGTAATCCTGTTGACCAAGCTACAATTTACGGAATACCGACAGCGCAGTATAGATTTAACGCAACTAATACAGACATTCCAATTTATAGTTTTACTAAGTCTATATCAGGACGAAACATGGTGTTTGAAATCACCAGCACAACATTTGCAAATGAATCTTTTATATATGAAGAAGCACCAAAATTAGGAAACAGTATTGCATGTGTGTATAGAGATGACGGCTTTGGCGCCGGAAGTCCTGGAACAGGTTTCTTTTTTAATTTTACACAAGGTACATTAAATCAAGGTACATTTACAATTAGTCAGCCAACAAGTAATCAAACGTTGGATGTGTCTACTCAGAACATTAACAATTCAGATGTATGGTTGTATAGTTTAAATCAGAGTACTGGACTAGAAGATACATTGTGGACAAAAGTTCCTGCGTTAACTGGTAATAATATTATATACAACAGTTTAAGTAGTAAAATTAAAACAATTTATAGTGTAATCAGCAGAGTAAATGATGCCATCACTTTGAATTTTAGCGATGGTGTCTTTGGACAATTACCCCTAGGCAATTTTAGAGTTTACTACAGAGTTAGTAATGGGTTGTCTTATACCATAAACCCGGCAGACGTTGTTAATATTATTATTAATATTCCATATTTAAATGTAAACAACCAAGCTCAAACATTATCACTAAGCCTAAGTTTAGCAACAACAGTAGCCAATGCAACTGCAACAGAAACTAATGCTAGCATTAAAACAAATGCTCCGCAGACTTACTATACACAAAATAGAATGGTTACCGGTGAAGACTATAATATTAGTCCGTTGTCTGCTTCAACTAGTGTTGCAAAAATTAAAGCTCTTAATAGAGCTAGTAGCGGAATCAGTCGTTATTTTGATTTAACAGATCCAACCGGCAAATATAGTAGTACTAATTTATTTGCAGATGATGGTGTATTGTATCAAGATTTATTTACTACAACAACTAATTTTACATACGTTACACAAACTGACATTCAAAATGTAATTTACAACACAGTGTACGACATTCTTCAAACTCCAAGTTTACGAGATTTTTATTATACACAATTTATTGACCAACTTACAACAAGTTTAAATGTTGCATGGAGTAGTGTTACTACCGATAGTAATACTGTGAGTGGTTACATTTATGATATTTCTAGTAACGTAATAAATTCGGTAGGCAGTTATACATATACAGATTTAAAATATGTTACATTAAACTCGATAATTAAATTCTTGCCACCTAGCGGATTTTATTTTGATACAACTAACAATAACACATTAACTAGTGTGCCTATGAATGGCATATTGCCGGCAGGCGCTGCGACTTATCTGTGGGCACAAGTAGTGTCTGTAAATAACGATGGAACAGCATCTGGTACTGGCGTATTATCAACTGGATTTGGTCCTATTGTGTTGGATAAAATTATTCCAACAGGTTCGACATTATCGCAAATTATACCTAAATTTACTACAACTATTAGCTCGTCAGTTATTACTACAATGATTGATTTGATATTCGCTAATGTTCCTTTTGGTCTACGTTACGATGTGACTACACAAACCTGGGTAGTTATTTTTGAAAATAATTTAGATCAGTCTAGCCCGTTTAGTCTCGCTAATCAAGGTAGTACAAGTCCGCTTCAACTTGATGCTAGCTGGTTCTTATTGTTTACTACAAACAATGAGTACTATACTATAACTTCAAGACAATTGCGTTATGTGTTTGAAAGTAATCAGGAAGTTACTTTCTACTTTGATTCAAATGTTAAAATTTATGATACTGTTTCAAGCTCAACTGTTACGGACACTTTAAAAGTTTTAAGTATTAACATTAATCCGTCTACAGCAGGCGGAGCACTGCCATATACAACTGATTTGACATGGCAAATTGTCAGCGAATATCTGGGACAAGATGGCTATATTGATCCAACTAAAATTGTTTTAAGTTTTGCAGATAGTAATAATACTGGAGTAGTAGATAATCCACAACTGTTTAACGACATTGTTCCTAATAGTTCTTATGTTGTTCAACAATTATATTCTATCAGCCAAGGTCAAGAAGATTATCGATATGTTTCTAATAATCAATTAACAGGCCCTGTATTTTTTAGTCAAACTAATCCAGTAGACGGAAGCTATTATTATACTGCTGGCACTAACCTAGTTACAAAATACAATGCATCAACTGGTAAATTTGTTCCTACATTAGATTATATTGTTTATAAAGGCCGAGATAATTTAAAATTCCAGTATATTCATAGTGCAGATTATGATAGTCGTATAGATCCAGGCGCAAGCAACATTATGGATTTATATGTATTAACTAATGATTATGATACAGCATTTAGATTATGGATCACAGCCGGAGCACCTGATGGTCAAGAACCGTTACCTCCAAGTTCGGACGAATTAAATGTGTTGTTGAGTCCAAGTTTAAATTTAATTAAATCTATCAGCGATGAAATTATCTATCACCCAGTAAGTTATAATTTATTGTTTGGTGCTGCCGCAGATCCTAGTTTACAAGCTAATTTTAATGTGGTGATTAATCCTGCTAGTGCTACATCTAGTGCAGATGTTAGTGCAAGAATATTAGCAGCTATTAATACATTCTTTAGTTTAGATAATTGGAACTTTGGCGATACATTTTATTTCTCAGAGTTGTCAACTTATGTATTAACACAGCTAGCACCTGATGTAATCAGTTTTGTTATTGTCCCAACACAACCAAACTTATATTTTGGTAGTTTGTTTGAAATACAATGCCCTAGCAATCAGATATTCATCAGTTGTGCCACAACAGATAACATAGTAATTGTATCTGGGTTAACAGCAACCAATCTTAAAACAGTCACTGGAAACGCATTGAATTCAGTAGTCACATCACAAAACGTAATTAGCGCACCGCTTGGAGCAGATAACTAATGGCTAACACCAAAAATCCACTAGGAAACACAGGATTAACGGCAAATTTATTGCCTGATTTTTATCAAACTTCTACCAATAAGAAATTTTTACAGGCAACGCTTGATCAATTATATCAACCAGGTACATTAACTAAAGTTAACGGGTTTGTTGGCAGAGAAAATGCCAAAGCAGCTACCGGAAAAGACATTTATGTTACTGCGGCAGATGCAACACGACAACATTATCAATTAGAACCAGGAATCGTTGTTAAAGACAGTTTAAACAATGTGACTTTCTTTAAAGATTACATCGATTATATCAATCAGATTGGAGTGTTTGGCGGCAATACTACTAACCATGCTCGATTAAATTCGCAAGAATTTTATAGTTGGGATCCGCATATCGATTGGGATAAATTTACAAACTTTCAAAATTATTATTGGGTTCCATACGGCCCTGATACTATTACTATCTACGGCCAACCTTTAACAGTTACAAGTACTTATACAGTACAAATGCAAAATGAAGGTGCAAATAATCAATACGTGTTCACACCGGATGGATTTAGCCCTAATCCAAGATTGAAACTTTATAAAGGTCACACTTACACTTTTAATATTACCAGTGCTGGTAACCCGTTTAGCATTATGACTGAACGTTCTACTGGAACAATTTATAGATATATCACCGACGGAATTAATGCGCATGGCGTAACTAACGGGTCTATTACTTTTACAGTTCCATTAGATGCACCTAGTGTGCTATACTATCAAAGTGAAACAGATATTAATTTAGGCGGTAGTATAGAAGTATCCGGTGTTAACGATGCTACTTATATTGATGTTGAAAAAGATTTCTTAGGTAAAGTTACATACAAATTAACTGACGGCACACAAATCAGTAACGGTATGAAAGTATCGTTTGGCGGAAATGTTACCCCTGCAACGTATGCCACCGGCGAGTACTATGTTGAAGGCGTAGGTAGTGCTATCAAATTAGTACCGACAAACGTATTAGAAATTATAACTCCTTATACTACTGATCAAACAGTAGAGTTTGCCAGTGATCCTTTTGGATCATTACCTTTTAGTAATGCTACTGGATATGCCAGCGAAAAAGATTATATTACTATTAACCGTGCAAGTAGAGACCACAATCCATGGAGTCGTTATAATAGATGGTTCCATAAAGATGTGATTAATGTTGCGGCCGCTTACAATAATGATATTCCAAGTTTAGATCAATTAGCTCGTGCTAATAGACCTATTATTGAATTTTCAGCAGATTTAAAATTATTTAATTTTGGTACTAAAGCAATAGCAGATGTTGATTTAATAGACGATTATACAACTGATATCTTTTCAAAAATAGAAGGAACAGTTGGATATAGCATTGACGGTGTTGCATTAATCGACGGCCATAGAATTTTAGTTACTGCTGATACAGATCCATTGGTAATAAACAAAATCTATCAAGTGGAATTTGTTGATGTAAAACATTTAACTGACAGCACAGGCGTATCAACAAGTAAACAAATTCACTTAGTAGAAGTGGAAACACCTAGTGCAAATCAGTGTGTAATTGTAAAATCAGGTACAGCGAACCAAAGCCTAATGTATTGGTTTAACGGCACTATCTGGGTTAAAGGACAGCAAAAAACTGATACTAACCAGCCACCATTATTTGATGTAGTTGATGATAACGGCGTTAGTTACGGAGATACTACCGTATATGCTGGTACAACATTTTTAGGTACTAAACTTTTTTCTTATAAAGTAGGAACAACCGGCTCAGCAGACTCTGTATTAGGATTTAATTTAAGTTATCAAAACGTTGGAAACATTGGCGACATTGTTTTTGATTTTAATTTTGCAACTGATACATTTCAATACAAACAATCAACTTCTCTAGTTACTACAAATGTCGAACGTGGATACTTGTTAAGTTTAGATTATGCAGGAAATACTTTGTATCAAAATGGATGGCAACA
>Ga0214166_1001121_pt1 | contig 12084 bp, 8 predicted proteins | sample TroBogepilimnion_27_FD_153005 | JGI IMG/M metagenome (GOLD analysis project Ga0214166, IMG submission 153005) | Freshwater microbial communities from Trout Bog Lake, WI - Practice 18AUG2009 epilimnion v3 | ecosystem: Environmental > Aquatic > Freshwater > Lake > Epilimnion/Euphotic zone ...
TCAGCACCTTGTGTGGCATTATATAGTTGCGAATCAACTGCCCGATTAAACGAAGTCGGTACATCAGCACCTTGTGTGGCATTATATAGTTGCGAATCACCGGATGGCTTAAATGCCACTACTTCTGAATCAATTTGTTCCTGCAATAATACTGCCGGATCCTCAGTAGGAATAATCGGTTCAGGGGCGGCGTTAGTTAGTGTATCTTGTGATATAGTTTGTTGCTCATCTAAAATCAACTGCGCCTTAGCATTCTCTGCAATTTGTGTGGCCAGTGCCTGATCATCCGCTATTGCAGCATTGCTGGCAATAACATTGTCAAGTGCGCCGGTTGCGCCAAATTCATTATCCGGGACAACAGGAGGAACCGGGTTAGTAACAGACTCGTAACCAGTTGGTGTGACTGGTGCTGGATTAGATGCCGGCGGAACTTCTGCAGGTGGTGCTGGTGAGGTTACTACAGGTATCGTGGTTGGTGATGCCTGAGAGGGATTACTTGACGCAGGTATTGATGCCGGCGGAGATGGGTCCGTTATCAGTGGTGTTACTGGCGGAGATAGGGTTGCTTCAGCGGCGAGTGGAACAGGATCATTTCCTTTGCCGGCACTTACTGACGATAAAATCGCGTTATATGTCGAGGTCATCGCATCCTGATGTACGTCGGCAGCAGCCAAAGCAATACTCGCATTTTCAGCAGCAAGATTCAATTGCCTTGCTGTTTGGGATTCAGCGGCAGTAGCAGTAGCAGTAGGGTGCGCTTTTGTGAATTGTTGATACGCTAATGTTGCTGCGGCATCTGCTGCCAATGCCGCCGCAGCGGCCGCAGTAGCAGCATCTAATTGGGTTTTTGTCTGCGCCAGTGCTTCATTAAATGTGGTCATTTTGCGTTTAGCCTTTACTTATGTATTTATCAGAATAAAATACCACTATTTTTACTCAAGGCTTGTATTATCGGGCCGGATGTGTTATACTCGTATAAGTATAACAATAAGGAGAACTATGTCACTACTACCTACTCCGGTCAAGAGAGTCAACTACCTAAATAATAAAGATATTCTAAAGGAAATCCATTCAAGTAAAACTGCGTATTGTCATTTCACCAAACCCGAATATAATCGATACGACTTCATTGTAGATATGCCGCATTCTGCTTTACCAGATAGCTTTGAGTATGCTTTTAAGCCCGAATCTATTCAACTGGCCAGAGAAACTAGGGCAGCATTTTTAGATGTAGAGGCAGGAGCAGCAAAAGGGACAACTGACCCACTTACTATCCCTGTTGCTGATCTGGTGTTCCGAATTATGACTTGGGATCATGTACCGGTCGCTCCCAAACAACCACGTAAGTCAGTTAAAAAGAAAACAGCAAAAGATATTTTTGAGTTTGAGGAACCGGATCCAAATGCTCTGTTTATTGATCTGGAAGACCCCACGACTAAAGATGAAGTTGACGATATGGTTCACGTTAAGGTCAACTTTCCCCCGTTTCAGCATTACAAGATCGACGCAAACAATTCTTTCTGCTGCGTAGGCAAGTCGCACTGGGACGGTGACATGGAATCAGGCACGTTCAATAAAGATCATGGACAGGTAACTAACAAACTTGCCCGAATGTATATTATGATGTGCGAAAAGTATGCTATGAAGTATAACTGGCGAGGATATACTTATCGTGACGAGATGCAAAACTCAGCTATCCTTCAACTTACATACGTCGGCCTTCGATTCAATGAGGCGAAATCCGCAAACCCGTTTGCGTTCTACACCGCAGTCATCACCAACTCATTCTGTCGTGTTCTTAACACTGAAAAACGAAATCAAAATATTCGGGACGATATACTAGAAATAGCCGGATTGTCGCCATCATGGTCGCGCCAGTCTACAAGTTCAAGTCATTATGAAGAATGAAGTATCCATCCTTTAACAGATAATACTTTGGGGCTACCTTTGATGAGTTGACACACGTGCCCTCTGTTCAACTTATATCGCTTAACAAATTCATCTTGGGTCAATGTTATGAATTCGCCGGTATATCTATTAAAGAAGGTATGGGCTGTCATTTGGCGCGGAGTGGGCGCCCCTACTAATTTCCATGACCCACATGACTTTTTATTTCCATTGACCATCCAGGAAACATTACCTTGTCTTAAATCGTACTTTTTGTAAAAAGCTTGTTGCGTCATACTAACAATCTCACCGGTGAGAATATTTTCAAACCCATATTCATTGTGATCATAATTTGCGTTTTCGCTACCTTGTTTAGACCAATTATGATTACCATTAATGATTTGCTGCTGCACCGCCAATTTAGCGATTTCGGAAATCTCCGCAGGGGACATTTTTAATTTTTTGGCTAATAAGTTACATGCCCCATAATCATTTTGAGACAGATGTAAGTTATAATGTTCCTGAAGGGTTACAGCTATTAGATTTTTCGGATCATCATTAGAATGATCACCGTCTATGTGGTGTATTTCATAACTACGGCCGTTCTCCTCTTTTGGTATAGGGCCATAGTGTTGAATATAGACTTTGCGATATAAACGAGTGGGTCCTCGTTTTGAATAAATAGTCATGCTGGTGCTCCTTTTTAGCATTAGAGAGGGCGGAGGTGCAAACTCGTGGCTCTCACTACTATTTATCATATTACCCAAGCATATTGCTTTTACATCAACTCCTGTAGTACAATAAGGAATGTCTAATCTATTCAAAAAAGCAGCAGTTTTCGGAGACTTACATGTGGGTCTCAAGAGCAATAGCCAACAACATAATGACGATTGCCTGAATTTTACTAAATGGTTTATAAAAAAGGCAAAAGAAGAGGGATGTGATACCTGTATCATGGTGGGTGATTGGCATAATCACCGAGCTAGTATCAATGTACACTCCCTTCACTATTCCATGCAATGTTTAGAATTATTAAATTCAGCATTTAATAATGTTTTTATTATAGTGGGCAACCATGACAGTTTTTACAGGGAGAAGCGAGACATTCATTCGGTTGCTTGGGCCGGGTATCTGCCCAATGTGACAGTGATTAACGACATTTTCTCTGAAGGTGATGTCACTCTTTGTCCATGGATGGTCGGTGATGACCTCAGCACGATCAAAAAGATCAAGACAACTTACACCTTTGGACACTTCGAACTGCCCTACTTTCTGATGAACGCTTCGATTGAGATGCCCGATCACGGGTTGATCAGTCTTGATGACTTTGGTTCTACAGGCACAGTGTTCAGCGGTCACTTTCATAAGCGACAGGCAAAAAAGAACATCTGGTACATTGGCAATGCGTTCCCTCATAACTATGCTGACGCAAACGATGATGCCCGGGGCATGATGATACTTGATTGGGGTAAAACTCCCGAGTTTCATTCATGGCCCGATCAACCCAAGTATCGTGTTCATAAGTTGAGCGATATTCTTGAGAAAACGAAAGAGTTATTGCTGCCCAATACTCATGTCCGTGTTCATCTTGACATTGATATCAGCTACGAGGAAGCCAATTTCATCAGAGAAACACTGATTCCCGAGTATAATCTACGAGAGATGGCTCTTATTCCTATGCGCGTTGAACAACAAGCAGAAGGTGCGGCATCAGGTGAGATTAAGTTTGAATCTGTTGATCAGATCGTTCTGGATCAGATTAACGCCATCGAATCAAAGACTTACGACAAGAAAATTCTACTGGAAATCTACAACACTATATGATATTGCTCAAGGATATTACAATACGCAACTTTTTAAGCGTGGGGGCCTGTACTCAGGCTGTCAACTTTGACCGCACTGATCTGACCCTGATTCTTGGTGAGAATCTTGATCTAGGTGGTGATGGTGCGCGTAACGGCACAGGCAAGACCTCGTTAATTCAGGGTCTTTCTTATGCCTTGTTCGGGGTACCCATCAACTCTATTCGTAAAGACAATCTTGTTAACAGGACTAACGCCAAGAACATGTTGGTAACGCTGACTTTCAGTGTAGATGGGATTGAATACAAGATTGAGCGTGGGCGTAAGCCTAACCTGTTGCGTTTCTATGTCAACAGCACTCTACAAAAACAAGAAGAAGATGCTGCCCAAGGTGAGAACAGGGAAACGCAAGCAGCGATTGAGCGTGTTATCAATATGTCGGCTGACATGTTCCAGCACATCATCGCACTGAACACTTATACGAAGCCTTTTCTGGCAATGGGTTCGGGTGACCAACGCGCAATCATCGAACAACTACTTGGCATCACTATCCTCAGTGAGAAAGCTGAAGTTGTCAAGAAGCTGATGACCGACAGCAAAGATGCTATCAGGACTGAAGAGTTCCGAATCAAAGCGGTCGAAGAGGCTAACAAGCGTATTCTTGAACAGATCGAAGGACTTAAACGCCGGCAACGGCTGTGGATCACTAAAAAAGAAGCTGATCTTGCTGGGTTTGTGACTACTTACGATGCGTTGGCTAAAATAGATATTGTCGCTGAACTACAAGCACATAAAGATTTGGTCGTATACAATCAAAACAAGCTGATCAATCAGAACTACACCGCACTCGTTGCCCGTTCTACTGCTTGGTTCGAGAAGAATCAAAAAGATATTGTTGAGTTAGAGAAGACCTATGACAAAAAGAACTCAATCGACATTGACGCTGAACTAAAAAATCACTCTCTAGTCACCGCGTACAACCAGCGTGTCAAAGATAAAGCAACTCAAGACGCTGATATCAAGCGGGCAACCGGTGATTGTGTCAGATATGATAAAGAGATAAAGAAACTTGAAGCAGAAATCGCGCAACTTCACGAACACAAGTGTTATGCCTGTGGTCAAGAACTACACGATGATCAACATACTGTCGTTCTTACTGCTAAAGAAGAATCGTTACGGATTGCTGTTGACAGTCATAACATATCGCTTGATACTCTTGTTCATCTAGGCGAGAATAAGGTCGAACTGGGCAAGATGCCATCGACTTTGTATAAAACAGAAGCAGAAGCGTTCAAACACTCCAGCGAACTTGAAGGTATCAAGCAGAAGATTGTTGATAAGCAGAACGAAGCTGACCCTTATGCTGATCAAGCAGCAGAACTGCTGCCAAGTGTGACTACACCGAGCAAGCAACCAGTCACTGTTTACGATACTGAAGCAGAAGCGGTTACGCATAGCTCCACTGTTGCTAATCTGTTGACGCAGATTGAGAGTAAGAGTGGTGAGACTGATCCGTATGAAGAACAGATTGTTGATATGGAGCAGAAGGCGCTTCAGGTGACGAACTTTGACACGATGAACGCACTGACAAAGACTATGGAACATCAGAAATTTCTTTTGGAGTTACTGACCAGCAAGGATTCGTTTGTTCGTAAGAAGATCATTGATCAAAATCTGTCGTTCCTTAACGCACGACTGACGCACTATCTTGACAAGATCGGGCTTCCCCATCAAGTTGTGTTCAAGAATGATCTGAATGTTGAGATTACTGAGTTGGGTCGTGAACTTGACTTTGATAATCTTTCTAGGGGTGAGCGTAATCGTCTGATTCTTGGATTGTCGTTTGCGTTCCGTGATGTATGGGAAAATCTATACAAGCCAGTCAATACTTTGTTCATTGATGAGTTGATCGACAGCGGGCTTGACACTATGGGTGTTGAAAATGCTATCGCTATTCTTAAGGATATGAGTCGCCGTCGTCAAAAGTCTATCTGGCTTGTCAGCCATCGTGAAGAACTTGCAGGGCGTGTGCCCAGTGTTCTCAAGGTGGTAAAAGAAGGTGGATTCACTTCATACAATACTTCAACGGAGATGGATTGATGTTTGATGTGAATAATATAAAAGTTTTACACATGGAAACCAGCAGTGTATGTAATGCTGAGTGTCCCATGTGTCCACGCGCCAAACCTTCTTTTAAAAAGAATGTTCCTAATATGTCATTATCACTGGAAAAAGTCAAGACCCTATTCGGCGACGATATGATACGAAATCTTGATTATATGTTTATGTGTGGTAACTACGGCGACCCGGCGGCGGCCAATGATACTATTGAAATTTTTCAACATTTTAAAAAAATAAATGTTAACATAGAGTTGCGAATGAATTCAAACGGTGGGTTGCGCACCAAAGAATGGTGGTTCAGGTTGGGTGAAGTTTTGACCGGTCCGCAAAGGAGCTGCGTGTTCAGCATAGACGGGTTAGCTGATACCAACCACATTTACCGAGTAAATACCAATTTCGAAAAAATAATAGAGAACGCCTGCAACTTTATTAAGGCAGGGGGAAATGCTCATTGGGATTTTTTGGTGTTTGAACATAACGAGCATCAGGTGGACTCTGCAAGAAAAATGGCGTATGCACTAGGGTTTACGCACTTCCAAGAAAAAGTAAGTTGTAGGTTCGATGCGTGGCCGAACGTGAAGCATATCCGGCCACCAAAGGGGGAGAAATATAAATGATACATTGTGCTGCCTTAAAAGAAAATAGCATGTTCGTAACTGCGAACGGCGAAGTGATACCGTGTTGCTATTTAGGACCAGAATATATAGGAGGGAAGTCGCTTCCTGCTTCATTGTCTGCTAATAATTTTGCCGGCCTTGTAAAAAGCTGGACCAGTGACACCCCGTTCTATGTATGTAAATATATATGTGATGACAAGATGAGTAGTTTCCCCGCTAATATGGCTAATTTCAAAAAAGAAAAACGTGATTAAACTACTAATGCAGTGCAGGGACACTAAATATCTCGCATGGACAAAGGTCACTGGGAGTTCCCTCATGATTTCAACATTGATGAGTGGTTCGGTTTCATTTACAGAATCACCGAGATTGCCACAGGCAAAGAATACATCGGTAAGAAACAGTTTCATAGTTACTGTCGCAAGTCAGTAAAAGGAAAGAAGAGGAAGAAAATGGTCATCACTGAAAACGATTGGAAGACTTACACAAGTTCATCCACACATATCAACGAGGCAATCGCTAAGTTAGGTAAAGCGGCATTCAAATTTGAAATTGAATCGCTTCACTCTACGCGCGGATCGCTTGTGTATGCTGAGGTCAGATATCAAGTAACAGAAGATGTTCTTCGGGCACGATTACCAGATGGTACCAGAAAATATTTCAATGGAATGATTTCGGGAGTGAAATATCTGCCCGCAGTTGAGACATTAGAAGAAGCGAAGATGAAGAAATAAATCGGCCGGGATTCTCCGGCATAAGTAAACAGACACCAAGTCACCCGGGGGATTAACTCCCGGACCGCAAACAGACACCAAGTCAATAATCATCCGGCACTCACAATTCGTCTAGTAGAATAGTTCTACTCTCCTTGAGGTTGCGTTGAAAGTTACACGCCGTCAGATTCTGGAGTATAGCCTGGGTATCATCAAGCGCATTAAAAAGCAGGAGGTGGTCAGTGAGAAAAGCCCAGGGAATACCGACAGGGCTCTCGCTTGGCAGATTGCGAACCCTGAGCAAGTTCATAGGTACTTTGTCTTGATACTATGAAATGCGCGTTGCTGAGGGGATATGATGACTTTACTCATATTACTCTTACTACAGATCCATAAAAACTTTATAGGGCAACCGGTAGCGGATGATAGTAGACGCCTAATCATCTGGGATACAGACAACAGAGGTGAGGGGTTGAAAACTTTTTCCTATGGTAGTGCCTAAAAAAGCACTACCATGGCTCCAAGTTGAAGGACTGTATATTATTCCTAATAGCAAAAGAATAAATTAAGAATAAAAAAGAATAAAACTTAATCCCGAGCGATAGCGAAGGGATTAGATGTCGTTAGACATCTCTGGATGACTGAATGAATTGATAAATGAATAGTTACGTCTGGATGACCATTAATTCATGTCAAACATCCAAAATAAAAGACTCCGAAGAGTCTGATATTAAAAGAACGGGAGCTTGCTGTTCTTCGTTACCTCAAGATTAGAGTTAATAATCTCATTGATTTGTTTGCGTTCGTCTTCGGACATGTTAAGGACGTCTTCATAAGACACACCGCCCCGCATGTACCAAGACATACTGAGTGCGTTCCGTTTTATTTCAGCACACTCTTTTTCCATTCCATCTATCAGCTTTTGAACCCCTTCGGGCTTGAGGTTCAAAAGCCTTATTCGAAAAAATCTGCGGTGTTCAATGTGAACTGTTGCTCATAGTCATGTTCGCAACTGGCACATTTAACCCTTAGTGGTTTAACTTCAGACTGTTGTTTCAACTTGCCGTTGTAATCTCTAATCTGGGTGTAAACATTTTTGTCACAGTTTCGGATGAAGTCCAAAATAAATTCGTTATTATCAACAAATGCCGCTGGTGTCTTGATGTACTCTATCGTATGTGATAATACCTGCATTGTTGTATCTGTTATCGCAGCAAGAGCCTCTTTTGTTTTCTTGTTCTTTTCCTCAGCGGAGTCTATGCTCTCAATAATAGCAAACATACGCTGAAGTTCAAACTGGCCAAGGCTCGCTTGATTCATTTCTTTGAACGTTAGTGGCCGGAACTTGAAGATAAGATCATTGATAGGTAGTTCTTTTTCATAGTCACCGGACTTCAGATTGGTCAGCAGACCTACAAGGGAAACTCCGTACTTCGCTTCTTCTTGGCACTTGGGACAAATAGAACTGACCTCTAATTCATTGCCGCCTGTAGCAGACTTCACTGCAATAAGAACTGCATCAAGATCAACACTGTTGATGCTCCAAGGATCAAGAATGTCGGGTACGCAACTCCTGATAACTTCTACTACCGCTGTCCCGTTGAATAGGGCATCCGGGGTCTTGGCTGTGATTTCATCTATAGCAGTCATCGGGTATACTGGCAACTCACCGGTTTCAGTGACATTCACTACGCCGGCCGGGTAACCTTTACCGCCGCTCGGCAGTTTGAGATAGATCGCCGGACGACGAAAGTATTGCTTTAGAGGGTTGTTTTCGATTGCCATTTATTTTCCTTGTTTGATCGTACTGGTTTCCCGATACTAAATACTAATACTATTTAGTGGGTAAAATATGCCAGAAAATAATTTAGATCCTGAACAGGTTCGAATGTTCAACGAGTCATTGTATGAAGTGCAACGGTCACTCAGTATGATGGGCGCCAGCATAACCGGAGTAAGAACTAATTATAACACTCACACCAGTGCTGTTAAGGCAGATACTGACAGCCAACGCGCACATACTAAATCATTAGCCGACGCTTATAGGGAGCAAGAACGATGGAACAACGTAGCAAGTAACACCGTACGTAGCATAGAAGCATTTGCTTCGGCTGCTCTGTCAGCGGGAACGAACATCACCAAGTTTGACGGCGCAGTTGGTATGGTCGGGAGCACTATAACTGACTTGGCAAAATCTCTTGGCGGAAAGACCGGACTTATACTAGGATTATTCACTGAAGCTATTACTGCACAGCAAAAGCGTGTCATGGAGTATGGTCAAAGTTTGTTGGATGCAAAGGATGAACTCGCCAGCTTCGGAGCAGTAGGCAAATTAACTTCCGAACAGATATTTGAGTTCGGTAAGGACGCCGGCTATACTTCAATGAACATGAAGGGGTATGCTAAGGCAGTTAAGTCACTCGGTGTTGATATAATCGGTCTAAGTGCATCAGTTAATGGCGGTGTAGCAGAATTTGCTAAACTGACCGAGATGACAGATGAACAACGTTTGAACTATCAAGCGATGGGAATGTCCATCGGAGAAGTAACTCAGTCAAACGCAGACTTTATCAAACTACAAATGATGTCCGGTCGAGTAATAACTGAGCAGATGAAGCGCGACGGTTCTCTTAAAAAGTCGATGGATGAGTACCTTGTTACTATTAATGAGTTGACCAGTGTCACTGGTTTACAACGTGATCAGGCAAAATCATTAATGGAGCAGGCAACTTCGCAATGGCAGTTCCAACTCAAAATGATAGAGTTGGGCGAGAAACGTCTGAAGATTGAGGAAAGATTAAAAGATAGTTCATTGGGATCAGCAGAGAGAAAAGAATTAGAAAATCAACGTGATGCTCTCAAAAGGAGAGAAGATCAGTCTGTCTTGGCTGTCACTGAGGCAAGAAAGTGGGGCCCTGAACAGGGTGCAGTCGCGGCAAAGGGTATTGCAACTGAGGGAGTTAGCCTGGACACACAAATGTCGTTGATGATTCCCAGTTTAAATAATGTAATCCAAAAAACTATTGAAGGAACATATACCGGCGGTGATATGGCACGTGCCATATCACAGGGAATACGCGATAATATTCCTACATACGGAGGCACATTCGGATTAGTTGCGAATCAAGATTTAACTAATAGAACCCTCGGTATAAACTCAGAGTCGCTTGCAGAATTTACAAGAAGGCAGGGTCTACCGGATTACGGACAAGGTGTCAGAAAAGAAGTTAGACAGGATGTGACTGGTGCAGTAGCAGGCACAACCCCAAACAGGACAGGTGATCCTGAGGAAAAACTTCGTCTGGCAGGAATCGAATTGAGTTTAGCAGCGCAGAGACTATCTGATATGGCTTCAGCTTTTGAATTTAAATATGTTGATAAGTTAATTGCTGAGATGAAGCGACAATATGAGTTTCTAGCAGCCATTAACAAATATTTACCTGCTATTGCTCTGTCATTAGGAGTATTGGCCACCTTAGCATTGGGTGCTGGCGCAGTCAAAGGCTCTAAGGCTCTTGTAACCGGGGCCAAAGCACTTGGTGGAGCTCTGGGGTTTGGAAAGGCGGCGAAAGCAGCAATTCCAGTAGCAGAAAAAGTAGCCGAAGGTGCTGCAAAAGCTGCACTACCAGTCGCAACAAAGGTTGCTGAAGGCGGCGCAGCCGCAGTAAAACCCGGCTTCTTAATGACCGCCGAGGAGAAGATAGCTGAACGGGCAGCAAGACAGGCCGCAGATGCCGCAAAACTTGCCGGAGCAGAATCAACTACTCTGGGTAAGATGGCAGGCCCGATGGGCAAAGTTTCTAAAGTTGCCGGCAAACTTGCAGTACCGTTAGCTGTTGCTGGCGGTGTCTATCAAGCAGCAACAGGATATAACGAGGCCGCAGATGAAGAACGGGCTGGCAAGATAACTCACGCTGAGGGCAATGTAAAAAAGGGCGGAGCTATTGGTGAAGGTGTCGGTACAGCAGGCGGCGGCTGGGCTGGTGCATCAATGGGTGCAGCAATAGGTACTGCAATTGTACCGGGCATCGGTACAGCTATCGGCGGTTTGTTAGGCGGACTAATCGGTGCATATGGTGGCGGTAAGTTAGGAAAAGAAGTCGGTAAAGTCGGCGGTGACCTACTCACTGATAAAGACAAAGAAAGCGATAAAGACGTTAACATGAAGTTAACCGGGTCCTTTGTCGAAATGACTAAAGTAACTCTGGCATTTACCAAGGCACTGAAAGAAGCCTCAGACGCATTAGGTGGCATGTCGACCGGAGGCGGAGGCGGAACCGGCGGAACTGCCGGTGGTGGCGGTGGAGGCCGTGGTGGCGGAGATGCCACTGGATCAACTTCTAGCAACGGTCAGAAGGGCATGGAAAAGGCAATGGCTGCTGGTTACACTAAGGAACAGGCAGCAGGCTTAGTGGGAAATCTGCAACAAGAAAGTGGAATGAATCCTACTGCCAGAAATCAGTTAGAAGGCGCTCAAGGTATTGCACAATGGCGCGGCGAACGTCTTGAAGCTTTCAAGAAGAAATACGGTAAAGAAGTCATGTATGCTACTCTTGATGAGCAGATGGATTTTGTGCTACATGAATTAGAGACAACAGAGAAAAAGGCCGGCAACTTGCTGAAAAATGCAAAGACTGCGGCAGAAGCTGCTGCAATCGTTGACAAGTTCTATGAACGCTCTGCCGGAACTGAACTGGCGAAAAGAATAGCTAATGCTAACGCCATTGCAGGCAAGCAGGCAATCGATGCAGCGAACGCCGCTGCTACAAAACCACCTGTTGCAGCAGCTGGTACAAAACCAGAAGAAACAAAACCTCCTGTGGCTACTGCTGTACCGGCGAAAGAAGAACCGATTATTACGATAACACCTACTGCTGAGTTTAAAGAAACTAGTGCAGCTAATACACCAGGTAAATCTACTGTGGCTAAGACAAAGAAGAAAGC
>Ga0214166_1001122_pt1 | contig 12083 bp, 15 predicted proteins | sample TroBogepilimnion_27_FD_153005 | JGI IMG/M metagenome (GOLD analysis project Ga0214166, IMG submission 153005) | Freshwater microbial communities from Trout Bog Lake, WI - Practice 18AUG2009 epilimnion v3 | ecosystem: Environmental > Aquatic > Freshwater > Lake > Epilimnion/Euphotic zone ...
TGACACTGGCTGGTACCACCGCCGTGCTGGCCGCCGCCAAGCGCAACTACCTCGGCCAGATCACGCAGGTGTTTTCCACACAAGGTATCGCCCTGACCGCAGGCTCGACCTTCAGCTCCCTGACGCAGGTGGGTTCGACCAACAACTACACCGTGGCGCTTGGCACCAATGCCATCGTCCCGACCGTAGGCCAGTTGATCTATTTGGGCGTGTCCGCTGGTACCCTGCCTGCTGGCTGGTACCCCATCAACAAGGTGACCTCGGCTACCTCGTTCGTGATCGCAGCCCCCGTGTCGGCCGCCGCTTGGACCGCCACTGCCGCCACCCTGAATGCCAGCAACGCGGTTGCACCGGCCACGTACTCGCCCCTGATTACCATCACCGGCATGTACTCGACCGTCACGGCCATCATGAGCGCATAATCATGGCTTTCACGCTGACTCCACCTGCAATACCGACCTACGCGGCGTTTCCGACTGTGCCGACTGACCCACCCGGTCAGCCAGTGCAAATCCCGGTAGTGACGGCTATCCCGGTGTATGCGCCAATTGACGCAACGCCTCAAATGTGAATGCGAAAGTAGTCCAAACGGGCGAGCCAATCACGGCTCGTTCCGTGTCATGGTTTTGGCACAAGCGCATCTACGTGGGCACCAAGTTCACCGACTTGCCGCCGCGCGTGAAGATGGCTGTGCTGGCGCATGAATTTGCCCACTGTGAGGGCCACCACACCGAATGGCGTGCGCTCGCGCTGCTGTGCCCATTTCTCATAAAGTGGCTTTGCCATTGGCAGGAATACCGCGCCGACGCCTACGTCGCCAGGTGTGGCTTTGGGCCTGAGCTTCTTTGGTTTTTGCGCGATGAGAGCAAGGGCTCGACCACGCATCCACAAAATTACTTGCGCCGTCAAAAATTGGTGCATAATAAATTTTTCGCACAGCCCCCGTTAAGGGCTAACACTGACGCACTGTTGGCGTAACCAACTAGGAGATAGAGATGAAATTGTGGTACTTTTTGCTTTTGTTGAAGGCATATTTTTCCCCTGCGGTCGATGACGACTTTGCTCCGGACGATGATACGCCCCCGCCTGACGACGATACCCCGCCTGACGACGATGACGACACGCCCCCTCCGGACGATGACGACGACACACCGCCCCCTGACGACGATGAGCCAGCCCCTGCGCCGCGTATTAGCCGGGCTCAGAAGGCAATCATTGACGCCCGTACCCGTGCTCAGGCAGCCGAGCGGGAGCTTGCAGAAGCTCGTGCAGAACTAGCCTTATCACGCCGTGCACCCCAGCAGCCAGCTACACCCTCTGCCGACCAAGTTCTTTGGCAGCAAGAGGAGGAGACTTTGCGCAACCCCGAGGCGACCGACTGGCAGAAATATGCCATTCAAGCCAACCGGGCCGCACGTTCCGCGAACACCAACTCTCAGAACGCCCTCCAGCGTGCCGAGGACTTGGCCGACAAAACATCGTTTGCAGCCGTGGCTTCCACAAAGCCGAAGCTGTACGCGGCGTACAAGGACCGTGTGGAGGACATGCTCAAGGACATGCGTAGCCGAGGTGCCAATGCGCCACGCGAGAAATTGCTGGCGATATTGGTGGGTGAGGACATGCTCTCGGGAAAATTGAAGCCTAGCAAGAGCGGAGGTACAAAACCCGCTGCCGCCCCGCGCGCCTCGGCCCGGTCAGACGTTCCTTCCTCCGGAAGCGGACGCATGAGCGAGCATGAAAAGCGTGCGAAGCGGCTTGAAAATGTTCGCATCTAGGAGTTACGCCATGAAAACTGTTTACTTCGCCCTCATGGGCATCCTGTCCGGTATCGCCAGCGCATTTGGCAGCTACCTGTCCCCCGGTCTGACCAACTACAGCCCTGGCTCGTCTGGTCAAACCATCGCCAACGACATTGAGCTTCACATCCGCGAGGAAGTGTTGCGCATTGCCCAGCGCCAGCTTGTTGCCTACCAATTCGGCCAGCCGCTGAAACTGGAAAAGCAATCGGGCGTGCAGTACATCGCAACACGTTATGAGCGTTTACCCCTGCCGTTTGCGCCCCTGTCCGAAGGCGTTGCAGCCTCAGGTGAGTCCATCACGATTGCACAGGTTTCCGCTACTGCCCAGCAGTGGGGGGATTTGGTCCGCGTGACTGACGTTGCCGACATGACCATCAAGCACCCCCTGTTTAAACAGGCCATCCGCCTGATTGGTATCCAGCAGCCGGAAACCATCGAGCGCAACGTGTTCAACATCTTGTTGACCGGCACGCAGGTGAACTACGCAAACAGCAAGGCCAACCGTGCGTCCCTGATTGCAACCGATGTGATGAGCCCCATCGAAATCGGCAAGATCGTCGGCGCGCTGGAAACCTTTGGTGCCCCCACCTTCAATGGTGACGACGCCATCGCAATGAAGCTCGACGCGGATTCCACAACCCGCTTCACCTCCAGCACCAAGTCCAAGGCCCCCAATGTGATGCCTCACTACGTGTCTCTCGTGCACCCTCTGGTTGCGCAAGATTTGCGTCAGAACAGCACCATCGCCACGGCATGGTCCTACAGCGATTTGAACCGCCTGTATAACAACGACCTTGGCGAGTGGGGCGGTGCGCGCTTCTGCAAGTCCAACATGATTCCGTACTGGACTGGCGTGGCTCAGATCAACGGTGCAGCCTCCACAACCGGTGGTGCACTGGCGACTGGTACCTACTACGTGCAGGTGACCGGCGCTCCGGCCGCGACCTCCGTTGAGCAGCGCATCTATCAGGTGTCCGCATCCATCTCTGTGACAGGCCCCACCGGCTCTATCAGCTTGACGATGCCAACTCTGGCAGGCTACGTGTTCAACGTGTACGTTGGTACCTCGGCTGCCCCGACCAACTTGGGCCTGTCCGCCTCTGGTCCCGCTACCGGCCCTCTGGCTGGCAACGCGACTCAGTTGGCCTCTGGCGCAACCGTTGTGGTGACCGGTATCGGCGCATCGCAAACGCCTCCCGCAGCCCCTGCGACCGGCGTGACCGTGTTCCCCACGTTCTTCTTTGGCACCGACGCCTACGGCCAAGTGGTGCTCGATGACGTGGAGTACAACTATCTGAGTCAAGCTGACAAGTCTGACCCCATGAACCAAACTCGTGTGGTTAGCTGGAAGATGATGTACGGTACGATCATTCTGAATAACGCTTACATGGCTCGTACCGAGTCCGGTAGCGCATTCAGTGCGACCTACACTGCCGGTACCGCCTCAGAATAATTCGGGGCCTTTGGTGGGGGTCTGATGGCTCCCACCCCTTTTTAGGAGAATCAAGATGGACGAACAAGCTCAAACCCCTGCGCCTGAGACTGAGGCACCGGCCGCTCCAGTGGAGCCAACCACGCCCGACCCTGCGCCTGAGGCACCGGCCGAGAGCTTGCTCGACCAGCTTGAATCCGAGGCTGTGGAAGCCGCTCAGGAAGTCGTTACGGCTGCCGAGAACGTCATCCACGCCGTTGAGCGTCGGTCTTTTGGCCGACCATCCGCCGACCATCCGGTCACCGTTACCACCGTGTTTGGAGGCCAATAATGGCTACCGCTGAAAAAGACTTGCTCGCGCAGATTGCCGAGTTGAAGGCCAAGCTGGCCGAGGCCGAGATTGCTAAGACCGAAGCTCAAGAGATGGCGACCAGCATTGCTGCCGCGTCGAGCTTCATGGGCAGCGCCGAGGAGCAACCCACCGGCAACACAGTCACCATCAACGTCTGCCTCAATCCCGGCGAAAAGGATGAGCGCAAGCAGAAATTCAAGGATGTGGAGTTTCCCACGTTCTACTACACCATTGACATTCCCGCTGGCGCAGGCACCAACCTGATGACCAACGGGATTGCCTATTACCACGGTCAAACCTACGAGGTGGACCAAGCCACATTGGTGGATTTAAAGTCGCGTGTCGCCAGGTGCTGGGACCACGAAAAGTCAATCCACTCCGAGAATGAGAACGCTTACCGTAAACCCACGGCCAAGCACCTCATGAGCCCCGCCGCCGCAGCCCGTGCACGGCATTAACCACCCGTAACCTGAGAGTCAAAAATGACCGATAAACACCCGGCCCCCGCCGAATCCCCCCTTCACGGTGTTGCCGTCACTGGCAACTTCACCATCCAAGCCACGCTTCCCCAAGGCAAGCAGGTGACCTTTTCGGGCTACCTGTACGAGGGTGAGTCCATCGAGTCCGTGAACCAGCGTGTGGACCTCCTGCACGATGCCATTGACCGCCAGCGCACCCGTGCCGAGATTCCCGAGCTTGAAATCGTGCTGGAGAACAGCATCAAGCGCCTTGACGAAATCAAGCAGCACTACGCGGTCCTCTTGCAAAAGAAGGCCCAAGGCGGCAAGGTGTCCACTCAGGAAAAGCAAGCGCTCGATGTGATGGACATTAACGTGAAAAAGCACGCTGACGACATTGAAGTTGGCCGTAGCAAGATCGCAGCGGCCCGTGCCGCAGTTGGAAAATAAATGGCACTCACAGCAGCACAGATAGTCGCGGACGCTTTGGCAATTGCCAAGTGTCCCGGCTTCACAAGTCAGGGCGGACGGGCACTCAATCTCGTCCTCTCGGACTTGGTGCTGCATCGCAACCTCAAGGTCAATCTGGTCAGCACGACCATCCCTGTGACCGCCAACACCAATGGGCCATTTGCCCTTGAGGCCGATTACCTGCGTACCTACGAGTTGATGTACTACATCAATGACCAGCCGTATTTCCTCCAACCATCCAACCGCAAGCAGTTCGACTCCGAGCCCAACAAAAGCACGACCAGCAACTACCCCTACGAGTGGGCAAGCGACCTGTCTCCTGAGGCCCTGAGCCCCAATACGCCGTCCGGCTTGCTCTACATCTACCCGCAGTCCAATACGGGCCTCACGCTCCAGCACCGCTACTTTGTGCAGCGCGCCGACATTACCACCCCCGAGACAAGCTCGACGGTGCCGTGGTTCAACGATCAGGACTATCTCATTCAGGCTACGGCCACGCGCATGATGCGTATCACCGACGACACGCGCTATGACCGGTTTGAACAAATCTGTGAGAAAATGATTGGCGTCCACCTCGTCATGGAGGGGGATGAGCAGCAAGTGGTCAAAGAGGTGCAACTCGACCCCCGGCGTTTCCGCGTCGGCGGGTCACTCAGACCAACCAAAGTCGAACCGTATTAAAGGTGCCCAATGCCAATTCCCGAGAGTGCCGTACTGCGATTCACTGCGAAGGGATTGGCGGACGCATTTGACTCGACTGATACATTCCCCGGAGCCTGCCGCAAGCTCCAAAATCTCGTATTTGACCAGTCCAACCCCGAGTTGGTAATTGCGCGCCCCGGCGTGGATGGTGCCCTAACCTCATTTGCAGGATTCACCACTCCCGGCTTTATCAGCGTTCAAACCACCATTGGAACTCGCATCTACGGGATGGTTGCCACAGGGCTTACAGCCGGTGTAGATCAACCTTTTTGCTACGACTTGAGTACCTCTAGCTTTGTCGCAATCAGTGGGGTCACAGCAGGTAATTCCGAGGGCCGACCAGCGAGCCCGTCAACCAGTGGCCCGTGGGTACCGCCAACATTGGCAGTCGTTGGAACATATTTGGTCATCACGCACCCCGGCTACGCAGGAACTGGCACTAAATTCTTTGGGCTCATAAATTTGAGCACTATGACCTACAGCACTACGAACCTGGCGACTCATGCTTTGCCAAGCGTACCGACCGCAGTTGCTAATTTGAACAACCGTGCGTACTTTGTGTGCGGTAATGCAGCGTACTACAGTGACGTGCTTTTGCCGACCACGGCGACCAACGCGGGGCAATCACTAACGCTGGGCGACAATTCTCCCATAGTTGCCTTGTCAGGCTTGCCGGTGCAGACAACCAGCGGGGGTGTTATAAGCGCCTTGCTGGCCTTCAAGACTACCCAAATCTGGCAGGTGACAGGGGACGCCGCTGTGACCGGCTCACTGGCACTAAACTACCTATCCCTCAACATCGGCTCGGCCTGCCCACGCTCAATTTGCCCATCACCCCTCGGCACGTTTTTCGCAGGCCCTGACGCAGCCTATGTTGTAACGGCAATGGGTGCCGTGGTGCCTGTGACCGGCGATATGGCTGGTCCGGGCTCAACCCCTCACCTACGCCAGCCATTCGGCTACGTTACCATCCCAACGCGCGTGGCGGGTGCATTTGCAGGCAACATTTATCGCATCTGTATGCCGACCATTATTGATGGGGTCACCGGCCTTTACGACTACTGGTTTGACACTCGCAAGTTGCGATGGAATGGCCCTCACACTTTCAATTACGACTGCGTATCGTCAGCGGGAAATTATTTCATTGTCAGCGGTACCGGGTCAGGTGCAAAACTGTTTGCATCAAACCCATTTCCCATTACCGGAACGGTCTACACCGACAATGGCCTCCAGTTTAACATTGACATGGTGAGCGCAGATTTGCCAAAGCATGACGAGATGGCAATGAAGCAGGTTGTGGAGTCCACCATCGAGTTGTCATCAGTCGGCCCATCGGCCACTTATGGCATAACAGTCTATGATGATCAAGCCAACTACATCATCTCAACGTCGATCACAACGGCTCAAAGCGGTGGGGTGTGGGGCGCAAATACTTGGGGTGACGGCTCACGCTGGCGCGGCTCACGCAACCAGCCGTACACTTACAAAATCAGTTGGCCCATTCCGTTGGTGTTCAATAAAATGGCAATCGAGGTGTCCTGTCCGGCAGGCCCGAGTATTTCAATTGGCACGTTCTTTGCTCGCGCGCAAAAGACGGGCTACACATTACAGCAGGCTTAATATGTCAATCATCGGAACATTCCCGGCCACTATCGCCAATGGTCAGGTCGAGGACGCAACAGTCGTCATGAGCCTGTTTTCTTGGATTCAAGCTCAAACTAATGGCAATGCTTGCCCAGCCACAGTCGGCACGCTGATGCTCAAGGGTGACGGCTTTGGGGGCACCATCGGGGCCACAGACGGTACCGACTTTTTGAGTCCGACAACAGCTGCAACATCGGCCGTCTACACCCCAGCAGGCACAGGCTCCGTCCCTACCACAGTCCAAGCCAAGCTGCGGGAGAGTGTGAGTGTGCTGGACTTTATGACAGCAGCACAAGTTACCCAAGTGTTGACTCGTACAGGGTCGCTTGATTTGTCTTCTGCACTTCAAACGGCAATTGACTATTTAGCCACAAAAAGTGGTGGAGAGATATTTTTTCCTGCTGGAACCTATCTATTTAAAACTGCTATCAATTTAACTTCTGATAACTCTACCAGCAGAGCGTACATTCATTTGATAGGAACAGGCCAAGGCACGGTATTTAACGCTCAAACGGGAAGTAGGTTGTTTGACTGTATTGGTTCAAACTTTCTTACTTTTAGGGATTTTTATGTTGTTTCAGTAGGGGCAACACCAAGCATTATTGGCTGGCAGATCGCTCGTGGGCTTCAAGTTAATTATTGCCATTTCTTGCGAATTGAAGATGTTACTTGTGAGCTTCAAAGTATTCATACTGCTAACAATGGTTTTGGAACCATAGGTGTATTTAATGCAGAAGGTGAAGATAACAGTTACATCAACGGTTATTTTGCAACCAATACTCCTTTAATGCTTACTCGTATTGGAGCCTTTCACGGGGTCACAATAACCTCCTATGTAGCTGTTTCTGTTACTTCGGTATCGTTTGGAATGCTTTCTTTTGGTGGAAAGACGACATTGCAAGCGTGGAATTATTGGTGTCCTGCATTGTTTATGGATGGGGTTAACTCTCTGTCTATGCCAAACGTCCACATGACAAGTAGTTTATCTCCTTGGGATAGTGATACAACAGGTACGAACGTGTGGGCAATTGAAACGGGTTCTAGCTCACCTTGTTTTACTATTCAACATACGGGGCTAATTGAAACATTTGTTCGATATATGGCTATGGGTAACACTGTCCAAGCTATGAATGTTAATGTGTTTGTTGCTGCTAATGGTGCAACCACAAACGATTATATGATTGGTTTAGTTAACCACACTCTGATTGACTGTGATATTAAACTTATTAATGGAGATGCAGGAACTGCGCGAAGAAATATAGTTTTAGGTACGGGTATTGTAAAAAACTGTAATTTAAATTTGTATGGGGGAATTAGAGGATTTCCAGCGGCTCTTGTGCCGGGTGTAATCAATACTAATTACACGACAGATCAGGTAGATATTTATTATGGGTATAACACAGCTAAAAATTCATTAAATATTGGAACTCCGATTAACGTAGCTGGTGGAGTAATCTTTTATTATTTGCCATTACCTGCTGTGGTTTCTGGAAATAATGCAGGGTTTGTTTCGGTTAAAGTGGATGGCATCTTAACTACCTACGGAGTTGATACACAATCTGATGCTCCATGTGTTGCTAGAGTTACGGCTTATATTGATCTTGTTTCTACCAAAACTGGAACGTACACTATTGGCACTCCTGTTACAACATTATCAACACCAATTGCAGGAAATGCTGGACAAGCGTTAATTACGTTGTTTACAGTTTCAGCAGCCATTGTCGGAAACGTACTGCAACTTACAGGTACTGCACAAGGCACAGGAACAGGTGTCTATACTAATGGTATCCAACTTAGTGGTGATGTTAGTGTTTCTTGGAATGGGTTCTCGGCACAAGGCCCGGCGATTAATTAGGAGCAGACATGACGGATAAAAAAATCTCTTACCTAACTTCGGCACTGCGATTTGTAACTAACAAAGCGCTATCGGAGAAATAAATGAGTGATGACCAAATTGACCGCCGTGACTATGGTCGAATGGAGGCACAAGTCGAACAGTTGACGCAGGACGTGCACACACTCAAACTAACGGTTGAAACCATGCGTGACATGATGCAGCAAGCCCAAGGGGGCTGGAAAACCATCATGTTGCTCGCCGGTATCGCATCGACCGTTGGCGCGCTTGTGGCGTGGTTTGCGGCCCATATCAAATTCTCATAGGTGACCCGATGACCCCCAATGAACAAGCCTTCCTCGACATGATCGCACACAGCGAGATTGGCGCAGGCCTGCTAGCTGTGAGTGACAACGGTTACAACGTGCTGGTGGGGGCTACGGCCTCCAAGCCGCTCCTGTTCGACTCCTATGCCGAGCACCCCAATATCCTCAACGCGCAGTGCAATAGCACCGCTGCCGGTCGCTACCAAATCCTGCACCGCTATTGGGTTTACTACGAGCGTATGTTGGGGCTGCCCGACTTTGGCCCGGACTCGCAAGACAAGGTGGCGATGCAATACCTCAAAGAGTGCCACGCTCTGGACGACATTAACGCTGGCAACTTTGCCGATGCAGTTGCCAAGTGCGCGCACATTTGGGCCTCGCTACCTGGCGCGGGATACGCCCAGCACGAGAACCATTTGGCCGACCTGCAACTGGCTTACACAACCGCTGGCGGCACGCTGGCATAGGAGCGCATCATGGACGCAACCCAAGTATTGTTGAAGGTGCTCGATGTGGCAAACCCGCTGGCCGGTATGGCCGCCGAGTTCATTGCTGGGAAGATGGGCCTTGGCTCCAGCACGGTCGAGGCCGTCAAGGATGCCGTGGCCGGTGTGAGTGGTGCCGACAAGGTGAAGCTGGCTGACATTCAGGCCCAACTCCAAGACCACCTCGCGCAATACGGGCTGCAACTCCAGACGGCGCAGGTGCAGGCCGCCGCTCAGGTGGTCACATCGGTCAACACCACGCTCCAAGCTGACGCGCGGGGCGATAGCTGGCTGCAAAAGAACCACCACGCTATCGAGTCACTGGCTACCGTGGCGTGCGTAATCGGCATCTACTTTGTGCTGCCATTGGCCCACATGCCGGTGCCCAGCGTGCCCGAGGCCGCATTCCTCATGCTGGGTGCCATCCTAGGGGTGACAAGCTGGCAGCACGGGCAGGTGAACAAGGCCATTGCCGAGGGGAACAGCCAATGAAACCCGCCATCAAAACTGCAACCGGCCGTGTGGTCACCGCTCCCAAGCCGGGTATGCGCCACGTTGAGATTGGGGCCAAAGGCACCCGAGGCTTCACCGATGGCAACAGCAAATTCCTGAGCCGCGCCGAGGCGGCCAAGATCGCCAAAATCCCCGGCGTCAAGTCGCTCCATTCCGAGGACTTACCTGCCTACAAAGCAAAGCACAAAAAATGAGAATCGAAACATTTTGCAAGGGCGAAACGCTCATCCTGCGTGGGGATAGCCTCGCCGCTGTGGAGTTCACCAAGGGTGATTTGCCTACAGGTGACGCTCGCATCGCCGTGTGCGAAAAGGCCGCTCTTGAAGCCGAAAAGTTTGGGCCTGATAGTGTCCGCCACAAGCTCTACAGCCTTGAATACGCATTGGGTGCTACTCCCGAGGTTGAGTGCCCTTTGCAGCACGTCTTTGCACCCGGTGTGTATGCCCGTACCATAAACATCCCCGCAGGCACTTGCATCGTCGGTAAAATTCACAAGCACAAGCACCTTAACATTTTGTCAGCAGGTACGGTGCTGGTGTTGACTGAATCGCAAGGCGTTGAACGTCTTACCGGCCCTTTGACAATGGTGTCTGAGCCGGGAACAAAACGTGCCGTATTGGCCGAAACGGACGCAGTGTGGACGACCATTCATTTGACCGCCGAGACTGATCTGGCGAAGATCGAGGACGAGGTAATTGCCAAGTCCTACGAGGAATACGAGCAATTTTTAAAGATTGGGGTGCAACCATGACATGGGGCGCAGTAGCAGGCGGTGTAGCTGGGGCCGTATTACCCAGCTTATTGGGTGGTGGAGGTAGCCGCTCCAGCAGCGGTGGAGGTGCCTCAGGTGGCGGCCAGCAATACGTACCCACGGGCATTGGCGCGGCTGACACGGGCTGGCAGCAAGCGTTTGGTGCCGAGCAAGGCCTCGCCAATCAAACACAGCAGCAAACCAGCCCCTACTACCAGCAGTCGCTCCAGCAAATGGAGGGCATGAACTACCAGCCCTATTTGCAGGCCTCCCAGCAGGCAGGCCAGATGTACGGTCAGGCCGGTCAACTTGCCGGTCAGCAGATGCAAGGCTATGGTCAACAAGCCCAGCAGGCGCAAATGGCCGGTCAGCAGATGTACCAGACGGCGATGGACCCGCAGAGCGCTCTTTTCCAGCAAACGCAGCAAACGCTCCAAGATCAAGTGCGCGCCGGTCAGGCGGCCCGAGGCCTTGGCAACAGCGCTGTGGGTGGCATGGAGGAAGCTCAGGCAATGGGCAACTTCGACATTAACTGGCAGAACGCCCAGCTTGCGCGCCAAGCCCAAGGTATCCAAGGGATGAGCCAAGCAAACCAGATGTACGGGCAGGACCAGAGCGCCGCGCTGGCGGCCGGTGCGGCCAGTGCCGGGTATTACGGTCAGTCGGGCTCTGTGCCCATGCAGGCGCAGCAGTATGCCGCCCAGCAGCCGGGAGCTGCCGCAGGCCAGTACCAAGCGCAGATGGCAGGGCTCCAGAGCATGTACGGCAACCAAATGTCTCAGGCCATTCCCTACATGAACGCTGGTCAGGGTGCACAGCAGGCCAACTACAGCGCGCAGACGGCGCAGAACGCTCAAGAGGCGCAACTGTTCGGCCAGATTGGTACCGGCCTGTGGAATCAGTACGGGAGCAACATTTTCAGCGGTGGCAATCAGGGCACCCCAATATCGCAAAGCCCCTACGCAAACTACACCAGCGCTAACACGCAGGGGTACACCACTGGCAGTGACACCAACTGGCTCGGATAAATTATGCCAATCTTCGCACCCGGCATGGCCCAAGGCGCTCTCGGCGCTATGGAGTACGCGCGTCAAGCCGACATTGACAAGCAACTGGCCGCCCAGCGCAAGCAGGCGATGGAATATCAGGCGTACCAGATGGAAACATCCCGTGCGCAAGAGGCTGCACGCCTGCGCAACGCCGAGCAAGCAGGTAACCTGCTGACCCCTCCACCACCCGTGGCGCAGACGCCCAGCCCCGGCCAGCCAAGCGTGCCCATGCTGCCGCCCGGCATGCGCCCGCCTGCGCCACCCATG
>Ga0214166_1001123_pt1 | contig 12078 bp, 6 predicted proteins | sample TroBogepilimnion_27_FD_153005 | JGI IMG/M metagenome (GOLD analysis project Ga0214166, IMG submission 153005) | Freshwater microbial communities from Trout Bog Lake, WI - Practice 18AUG2009 epilimnion v3 | ecosystem: Environmental > Aquatic > Freshwater > Lake > Epilimnion/Euphotic zone ...
GTCAGCATATTTATAATAAAAAACTAAAAAATATGAATGGTAATTTAGTACTTAGAAAAGTTAGTAGTCCTTATAATGATATCACTAGAGGTAGTGTTTTAAGTCAAGAAGATGTTGATAATAACTTCATTTTCTTAAAAGGAAATATAATATACACAGCAACAACAAATAACGGTGTTGTTTCCTTAACAAAATATAATGGAGATACTATAAGTTTTTCTGGTGGTAGTACTCAAGTTACTGGTATGACATTTAATCCATCAACATATAATTTAACAATAACAGATAACTCAAACACAAGCTACACTGCTAATTTAGCTATTTTGGCTAGTGATATGACGATAACTGGTGGTACTTATAACCCATCTAATGGTTCAGCTACATTTAAAAATAATACTGGTGGTACATTTACAGTTACTGGTTTCTTGACTGGTATGACTGATAATTATTGGGTATCTGGTTCAACTGGTGCATATTCGTTAAAAACAAAAAATAATAGTGTTTTGGATGCTACTGGTAGTTATTCTTTTGCTGTAGGTTATAATACACTTGCAAGTGGTGATTATTCTAACGCTGAAGGATTTTATTCACAAGCTATTGGTGATGTGTCACATGCTGAAGGTTTCTTTTCAATAGCATCTGGAAATTATGGTTCACATGCTGAAGGATATCATAACACAGCTAGTGGTGACAATTCACATGCTGAAGGTAATTTAACAACAGCTTCTGGTAATGGTGCTCACGCTGAAGGTAATTATACAACAGCTAGTGGAATCTATTCTCATACTGAAGGTAATTATACAACAGCTAGTGGTGAGTATTCACATGCTGAAGGTAATAGTACTACAGCTAGCGGTTCTTATTCACATGTTGAAGGTGCTCTTACAACAGCAAGTGGTAATGCATCACATGCTGAAGGTGATAGTACAACAGCTAGTGGTCAATATTCACACACTGAAGGTAAATATACTGTAGCATCTGGTTCTACATCACATGCTGAAGGTAATTATACACAAGCTTTAGGTAATGGTTCACACGCTGAAGGTGATAGTACATTGGCACAAGGTGATAGTTCACATGCTGAGGGTTCTGGTTCACAAGCTATAGGTTTTGCATCGCACGCTGAAAATACTGGTAGTGCATATGGTGATTACTCACACGCTGAAGGTGCTTGGGCAAAATCTGAAGGTTATGCCGCTCATGCTGAAGGTTATCAGACAACAGCTGACGGTGATTATTCACATGTTGAAGGTTATGGTTCAGTAGCTAGTGGTTCTACATCACATGCTGAAGGTCATAATACAACAGCTAGCGGTAGTTATTCACATTCTGAGGGTACATTTACAACAGCAAGTGGTTATGCATCACATGCTGAAGGTAGATTTACAACAGCTAGCGGTAGTTATTCACATGCTGGTGGGTTTGGTTCAACAGCTAGTGGTAATTATTCACATGTTCATGGTGTTAATAGTGTTGCGTCTGGTATTGGTACTATTGTTTTAGGTAATAACATTACTGGAACAACAAATTATAACGTATACACCAACGATTTAAATGTTGTAGGTACAATTAATATACAAGATAGTGGTTATAACACTTTGACAAATGGTGATATAACACCAATACCTTCTAGTGGTGCTGGAACAATTGTATTTGATAGTGTTAATTTACATTTTTTTGGTTGGAATGGTACTTCATGGAAACAATTAGATAATTAAAAATGGAATTTAATATTAATAAAAAAGCAACATTGCCAATATTGAAAATGGAACTAATCCATGATGGTCGTAATGATTATCAAAAGTTTCATGAGAAGATACAAAATGCCAATATATACTTCACAATGACTGATGTAATAACTGGTGTAAAAAGAATAGCTAAAAAAGCTGCTGATATCTCATTGGTTTTACCTCAAAGTGATTGTGTCGGTGAAGAATATTATATCGTATATCAATTTTCAGAAAAAGAAACATCAAAAGATGGTAGATATGTTGGACAATTCGAAATTGATTTTTTAGATGGTAGTGGAACACTTTTGGTACCAATTAGAGAAACATTATATATTAACATATTAGACCAAGGTATTAAAAAATAATATTTTTAAACAAAATTATTGTTTATTCTTGTTTTTTATGTATATTTGCATAAAATTCCGTAATATGTCAATAAGTAAAACAAAAGTTAGTAGTGAAAGAATTGAAGAATTCTTAGAAGGGTCAGACCCAGAACAATATATAGTAGCAATCGAAGCTTCGTATAGTGAACCTACTGTTACTCTTGTTATCAATGACCCAGAAATAGGTAAATACACCAGAGAAGTTAGTTATAAACCATTTTTATGGTTTAAAGAAGAAATCGGTTATATGTTATATAATCGTAATAAAAAACTACGCCTACAAATGGGTACCAAATATGGTGTAACAATAAAACGTTTAAGAACTAAAAATAGTGATGGTTTCTCACCAAAACGTTTGGAAAATGGTTATAAATACATAGCTATTTGTAAGAAATCACAACATAATTTGATAAAGTTTTTTAAAGAAGGTGGTTTTGATGTTTTTGATAAAGATGTAAGAGAAAACTTTGTTATGTTTAGCCCAGTGGAACAATTTATGATTCAAACTGGAAAACGTTTATTTAAAGGTATTGAAGATTATGATGGTCTACATAGATTTCAATTTGACTTAGAAACTGAAGGACTATTCGCAGCTAAGAATGCAATCTTTCAAATAGGTGTAAGAGATAATAGAGGTTTAGATGATTTATTAGAAACACACGGTGAAAACTATCAACAAAAAAGAGATTCAGAACGAGAAATGATTGATGAATTCTTTAGGATAGTAAATGATGTAAAACCAGATATTATAGCTGGTTATAACTCTGAGAACTTTGATTGGCCTTATTTATTTGAACGTGCTGAACGTTTATCCATTCCAATAGAAACATTGGCCAGAACGTTGCATAGAGCTCATACAATCAAAAGAAAAAAATCAACAGTTAAGTTTGGTGGTGAGACAGAACATTATATGCAAACTAATATGTTTGGTTATAATATAATCGATGTATCACATGCTGTACGTAGAGCCATGGCAATTAACTCTGAGATTAAAGCTTGGGGTCTGAAATATATAACACAATATTCTGAAATAGCAAAACCTAATCGTGTTTATGTTGCTGGTGATAAAATAAACTCAACATGGGCAGATAAAGACAATAAATACGCTTTTAATGATGTGGATGGTGATTGGTATATGATAACCGATAAAAAGCCATTAAAAGAAGGATATGAAGTAAAAACGGGTGCTTATATAGTTCGTAGATATCTTTCTGATGACTTATGGGAAACTGAACAAATTGATAACATATTCAATCAAGCTTCATTCCTTATTGGTAAAATGTTACCAACAACTTATCAACGTTCATCAACAATGGGTACTGCTGGTCAATGGAAACTCATAATGGCTGCATGGTCATACGAAAATGGATTAGCAATTCCAGAAACACAAAAGAAACGTGACTTTACTGGTGGTCTATCTCGTCTATTGGAAGTTGGTTATGCCAAGGGTGTTGTTAAGTTAGACTTTGCTGCCTTATATCCTAAGATTCAATTAACTCACTTCATATTTCCAGATTTAGATATCACTGGAATGATGGAAGGAACACTTACATACGTAGTAGATACACGTGATAAGTATAAATTCTTGACTGGTGAAGAAAAAGCCATATACAAAGGTTTAGAAAAGAAACTCAAAGAAGAGAAGGCTAATATGACCCCAGAAGAAATATCTGAACTTAAGAAGCAAATTGATGAACATAAAGCGTTGGCTAACTTATACGATAAAAAACAATTACCACTTAAGATTCTTGCCAACTCATGGTTTGGTTCTTATGGTGCACCTTATATCTTCAATTGGGGTGATACAGATTCTGCTGAAGAAACAACATGTCGTGGTCGTCAATACTTACGACTTATGGTTCGACATTTTACAGAAAAACATGGATTTAGAGCACTTGTGGGTGATACGGATGGTTTCAACTTCGCATTCCCAGATAACATCGATGAAATAAAATATGTTGCCAAAGGTTCACATTGGAAAACTGATAAGAATGCTGGTGTTGAGTTGGTTGGTCTTGAGGCTGTATTAGCTGAGTTTAATGAAAACTATATGGAAGGTCGTATGGGATTGGATATTGATGATATTTGTAATTCAACTATCAATTTTGCACGTAAGAACTATGCCAATGATATTGGTGGTAAAATAAAATTGGTTGGTAACTCTGTTAAATCTAAGAAAATGTCAGTTTATATTGAAGAATTCTTAGGTAAAGGAATTCGAATGTTGTTGGATGGAGATGGGTATTCATTTATTAATTTTTATTATGAATATGTTGATAAAATATATAATTATCAAATTCCTTTGGTTAAAATAGCTTCAAAAGCTAAAGTTAAATATACTATCGATGACTATAGAAAGAAGTCTAAGAAGTTAAATAAAGCTGGTAATCCAATGCCTAAACAAGCGCATATGGAGTTAGCTATTAGAGATGGGTTAGATTTAACATTAGGTGATACGTTATATTACATAAACACTGGTTCAGCAAAATCACATGGTGATTTAAAAACTATTGATAAAAACAAAATGACCAAAAAAGAACGTGAAGCTTATTTTGTTGAACATGGTGAATACCCAAAACCTAATAAAGTTGTTGAATTAAATTGTAAATTAATTGACCAAGAAACAGTTGAACGTGATTTTGAATTATTGAAAGAGTTAAATATACTGAAAGCTAGTCTTCAAAAGATTGATGAAGAAGGTGAAAGTGAGTTAGGTCTTGATGAAATACAACAAAGAATAGAAGTTATTGATGCTGAACTTTATACCGATGAATATAACGTTGCTCGTTATTTAGATGCGTTTAATAAAAAAGTTAAACCGCTTCTTGTATGTTTCCATCCAGATATTCGTAGTAATATATTGTTAGATATTGTTAAAGTTAAAGATAAAACAACAAAAAAAACAACTGAAACATTAAAAGAAAGAGCAATATTTACACATTCACAATGTGGTTTGGTTTGTGGTTTACCAAATAAACCAACAGACCAAGATTCATACGAAGACCTTATGAAAATGGAAGATAAGGAAATAAGATTCTGGGATAGCGTTGATATGGTACCTAATAATATGGAAGAATTTGAATGGGAAGAAATTAGGGCTGATTGGAAAGAGCGTATGCGTTTAGCTAAGATTGATGGGGTTAAACACGAACAAGAATTAATCGATACCATATTCAAAGAATTAGAAGTAGATGATTACACAAAAATTGTTACATCTGGTGAATTACCTAAAAATGCTTTTGCTATTGTAGATGTATCTGAAGATTATACTAGTTTGATATCTAGAAAATGGAATGAAGTCATATGTCCAATTACAGATATATTCAAATATGAACCAATAGCAATAGAAAGAGATGTATTCTATAAAGAAAATAAATTAGAAAATGATGATAATCGTTATAAAGAATACTTAAATTATCTAACCGAAAAAGAAGCTATGGAAGGTAAACCATTAGTCATATCAGATGAATTAACACATAGTGACATCACACCCATAGAAGTAGATGCTGAAGTTATTGGTTCTTTATTAAAAGAAAAAGCTAGTGAAGTAGTGTTAACAACTGAACAAAAAGAAAAAAAGAAACGTAAGTTATCTGAAAGTGAAGATGAAGATGATGGTGAAGTTTCAGAAGAAGAAGATGATAACGGTGATATAGTTAGAACTGACGATATTATACAGTTAGATGATGATTTTGATGACACATACGCTGAAATACCAGAAGATTATGAAGAAACTGATTGTGAAGTGGCTATGATGGAGCAAGAAATGCTAGTAAAAGAAGAGGAAGAAGATGAATGGGGATTTTAACATAATAAAAAAAGGAGCTGTATGGCTCCTTTTTGTTTTAGTATACATAAAAACCTAATGGTCTATAATTTAATGATTTGTTTAAGAATTCACCTTCCGTTGCACCTCTCTCAAGTTGTTTTGTCGATGAAAGCCTTTCTAATCTAGCATCTAATCTTTCTAACGCTGCTTTTTTCTCTTCATTACCTTCAGATATAAGTGTTTCATAATCCATTGTTCTTTCAGCATCTGGTGGACCAACAATACCACCAAATTTACCTCTTGTTCTACCTAGTGTTTTTTTAGCTTCAGCTATAAACAATTGACGGATAAGTGTTTTTGTTGGTTCATTAAAATCAGAATAATCTAATTTAGACAATGGTACTTGATTTGGCATCTTTATAATATCTGGATTATCTAATTTACAAGCTTCTGGGTCACCTTGTGTTGTATCATAATAAAAATACCATACTTGACATCCAGTCATGTTTATAGAACTACCAACACCACCAATTCCTTGACCAAATGATAAATTAGAACCAGGGGTACTTAACAAATGTAATAATTTAGTACCATTAGGTCCAGCAGTTATCTTATAAACCAATTCACTTCTAACGATTCTATTTTTAAGATTCATATCAGCAGCCGTTAACAAAATATCAAATGCTGGTGCAATATAATAACCCATACGAGCAAAACCAGGTCCACCAGTACCAGTACCACCACCAGTTTGTGCAAAACCACCACCAAAACCATAATCAATACCACCATAGTTAGCCAACAAAGCTTGACTGGTTGCTGGAGGTGTTATCCATAATACTTCATTTATTTCACGCCCAGCTGGTATTTGATAAACTTGTCTACCAGATTCCAATTCAACATAATCTTTTTTAAGCTCCCATGGACCGTTGGTTTGTAAACCAACTTGTTTCGAATACGCATAAGTATATTGAGTCATAAAATCAAAACTTCTTACACTCAAAGCAAAAGCCATATCTGTTGTATCAATACTATTTCCTAGCAAAGATTGCCACTGATGTTCGATAAGCCATTCTTGTATATACATGGAATAATCTTCGATACATATCTCTAACAGAGTGCATAACATTTCATCCAATACTTCAATTTGTCTTATTGGTGCACCAACAGAATGTCTAAATTGTCTAAACAATTTTTCTTTTTCTTCATTACTAACGCTCATAGTTTCTATTTATATATAAATATTTGGATATATTGATTAATAGTGGTATATTTGATAAAATATATTAAAAAGTTTAAATGGCAAAAAAAACAACAGATGAATTTATTGCTCACTGTTCATTGAAACATAATAACAAATATGATTATTCATTGGTTGAATATAATGGTGTTGGGAATAAAGTTAAGGTAATATGTCCCGAACATGGTATTTTTGAAAAGATAGCTAGGGACCATAGTAATGGTCAAGGTTGTCCAATGTGTTCTAAGACAGAAAAGTATTCAAAATATAAATTGCCTAAAGAAGATGTTATTAATAAGTTTATTGATAAGCATGGTGATAAATATGATTATTCACTTGTTGATTATGTTAGTTTACAAACAAATATTAAAATCATATGTCCAATTCATGGTGAATTTGAACAAAGACCAGATGTTCATTTAAAAGGTGAAGGTTGTAAAAAATGTTATTTATCATTAAGAGGTTTAGATGATAGGTTAACAACTAAACAATTTGTAGATATGTCTATTGATGTTCATGGTAATAAATATGATTATTCAAATACAACATATATAAAAAATACTGAATATTTAGATATACGCTGTAAAAAACATGGTATTTTCAGACAAATGGCCCAAGTACATTTACGTGGTTCTGGTTGTCAAAAATGTGGGGTTGTTAATACTGAACCAGAAAATGAATTAAGTTCTTGGTTAAATGGTTTAGAATTAAATATTATTAGAAATAATAGAACCATATTAAATGGTAAAGAATTGGATATATACATACCTTCACATAATGTAGCTATTGAATTTGATGGTTTATATTGGCATTCTGAAAAAAAAATAAAAAAAGATTATCATTTAAATAAAACAATTGAATGTGAAAAACAAAATATCCATTTAATTCACGTATTTGAAGATGAATGGTCACATAAACAAGATATAGTTAAATCTAGGCTAATGAATATACTAGGATTAACACCTAACAAGATATACGGTAGGAAATGTACGATAAAAGAAGTGTCATCTAAAGAGTCTAAAGAATTTTTAAATGACAACCATATCCAAGGCAACGTTAATTCTAAGGTTAAATTAGGACTATATTATAATGATGAATTGGTTAGTCTTATGACGTTTGGAACATTAAGAAAATCAATGGGTGGTATATCTAAAGAAGGTTCATATGAACTACTTAGATTCTGTAATAAATTAAATACAACAATCATAGGTGGTGCTAATAAACTTTTAAAACACTTTATAAAAACACATAACCCAAAAGAAATAACCAGCTATGCTGATAGGAGATGGAGTCAAGGTGGATTGTATAATAATTTAGGTTTTACACACATACATGATTCTAAACCTAACTATTGGTATATAATAGGTCTAAACAGAGAATATAGGTTTAAATACAGAAAAGATGTTCTAGTTAAAGAAGGTTATGACCCATCTAAAACAGAACATGAAATCATGTTAGAAAGAGGTATATATAGAATATACGACTGTGGTAATAAAAAATATTTGTTAAATCTTTAACCTAAAAATTGTTTTGTTAAGTTTGCTGCTTCACGAATAGTTGCAAAACTAACATTTGGTACTAGTAATTGTGTACCAACTTTAACAATTGGAACTTGGTCTGATTTTGTTATTTCATGTATTTGATTATACTCAGTTTCATTTTCTTCTAAGTTAACATCAACATCAATAAATTCTATACCTTCTTCGGTAAGAATATTTTTCAATTCCGTACAATACGGACAATCTGGAATCGTATATATTTTAACCATTTGATTCATTTATTATATTATCCATCAAAGAGATGGTTATTTCTTCTTCAGTTAATTTATTATCACCCATTATTGTATCGATAACATCTTTTTTATTTTTAAGTGTTTCCCACATTCTAACAGATATTGTATCCATAAATAATTGATAATAAACATTCACATCATTTTTCTGCCCAATCCGAAAGCTGCGGTCTTCTGCTTGTTCATTATTTCCAGTAACCCAATCAAACGAATTAAAGATAACAACGGTTGCTTCAGTAAGTGTAATACCAACACCAGCACTTTTTATATTTCCAACAAACACTTTAACTTTAGGTTTATTTTGGAAATCATCCACTGATTTTTGTTTGGCTTTGGTAGTCATTGGTCCATTGTGTTTTACGGCTATTTTACCAAAGTGGTCTGCCAATGCTTCTAATTCTTCAGTAAACGATGTAAACACAATTACTTTTCTACCCATTTCTATTGCGTTTTCTACCATTTCGATAGTAGACGGTATTGCTGACATAGCAATAAATTTTCTCAACAATATAAGTTCAACTAAGTCTTTTTGTGTTTCAATAGATTTTTTACCTTCAGCTTTTCTTTTTAGCATATAATCATCCCATAATCTATCGTATTCCAACCAACCTTTTGAATCTAATTTATGATACATTGGTGTGATTACTTTGTCTGGCATATCCAATGTGTCGGTTTTTAAACGTCTAAGGATTATGTTTTTTGTTTTTGTTGCTAATTCTTCTAAATTACTAGCACCATCAGTTAACCATATTTGTCTTCTTTGACCATTTTTAAGCGTTCTTATGAATTGTCTACCTTCACAGTATCTAACAGCGAAGTGTTTCCAATTATTTGCTATTGGAGATTTTATTATCTTAAGTAAATTAAAGAAGTCCATTGGTCTATTTGCAACTGGTGTACCAGTCAATAACCAAACTTTTGGGATGTTGTATTTTACTGTTAATTCAACCATAATTTTACCACGAATACTTTCATGGTTTTTAAGATAGTGAGCTTCATCAACAATAACTAAATCAAAATTTTGGTTAGCTAAATCTCTAATAATCGGTTTTTCTGTTTCACCTTCTTTTTTCTGTTTAGTATCAGTTAGTGTATGGAAGTTTTTAAGAATATCAAAGTTTATTATTATAAATTTAGCACTATTGAATTTCTTACCATCAATAATCGCTGTATCATCACAAAAAACATTGATTTCACGTTCCCAATTTATTTTTGTTGATGATGGACAAACAATAAGGATTCTTTCAGCACCGCTCTCCAAAGCGGCAATTATTGATTGGGTCGTATTGTGAGTTACAATAGCATGTTCAGTTACATATAACTTATCTGGTGCATCAACAGCAATACAAACAGTCTCAGCTTGACCACATGGTTCAATGTTTTTTATATATCTACCAATTTTATATTTTTTAGGTGGGTTGTATTCAACAGCTTTTCTTTTTAATCTAAACGGATTAAATTGTTCTGGCATTTTAATATTTAATCTGTAAGCTTTTTTACATTCAACAACAGTACCATCTGGTTTTTTATATTTACCAATTTTACTTCTCTTTCTTACAATACCACCCAATGAATGAACAATTTCAGCTACATCATCAGCTAATCTTTCAGATGTAGTAGAATATTCAGTACCATTAAAATTATCGTTTTTTGATTTCATACAATGACCATCAGTATCCATAAGACCTTGTAATATTGCAAGTCTATTTTCTATACTAGAATATTTATAAATTTCTGGGATAAACTTAGTCTCTGAACGTGTATGTTCTAATTTTAAATTTTTTATATCAGAACTATGGTTATTGATATAAGCTATTCTTATATTATCATCAGTTTTATGTTCAGTTAGTGTAATCCCATCAAACAACTCATCGAAATCATTCTTATGTAAACCTATTCTAATCGCTGATGATTTGGTAAAATAACCATCACCTAAAGCTAAACCTAACAAATATGGTTCAATTGGTAATATATCGTTATTTTCAAATTCAATTGGTTTGACAATTGGAATTTGCCATTTAGAATTACCGTTTTTTTGTTTATAGTATGTTTTAAACTTGTAAGGGTTTTTTTCATTCCAACCAGTTCCTTTTAATTCTAAAGTTAAATTTTCATCCAACATTTGTTCAGTACTAAGTGTTATATATCTATTTTCCCTATTTTTATAATTTTCACCAGAATTATTTGATGATACAGTCCATAAATGAGAACCATCTGTTGTAATAGAATGGCCATCATTAAATGTTATCTTATATATATCTTTTAACCCTTGTGGGTAAACACCAATAATATTACATGGTTTACCGTTTGAACCAATTATTCTATCACCAACTTTTAAATCACCAAATTTCTTTTTTCCAGTAGGTGTTATAGCTAAAGTATTAGTAACCAAGCCTTTACCCATCCCCATACCATCTGCTAATATACATCCATTTCGTGAAAGAAGGAATTTAACGCCTTCTTCTTGGTGTTGGTAAAGCTTCTTACCTTGTTTTGATAATATGTCGTTATATGGGTTAAAATCAACCTCTATGTTTATTGGTTCGAAGTATGGGTCATCTGTAACTTGAGTTTTGGGTAACCAATACATGTTTGATGATTTTTGGTTACGTTTTAATTTACCATATACATGATATGTTTTATCAGTTTCAGCTAGAATAAATTCGATTAAAATTCTTTGTGGTACAAATGATAGGTTATCTTGTTTTTGTAGTTCTAAACCTAAATATTCAGTTATATTTATTACACGATTAATCATTTGTGGTTCTCTATTGTGGTTTTGAACTATGTATTTTGATTGATTATCAGTAAGTAATATTTTTTTGTTTTTTCGATATTCATGTTTAAGTTTAAGGATATAAGGGTTTATACCTTCATAATTTTCCAATAATGAAAGTGCCGAGTGTCCTTGTAAGTCATCCAACGAAATCAAATTTTATTTTTTTTTTATTAAATATAGTAATTCTTTTTAATAAAATCAATAGTTTATTGTTTATTATTAAAAATATAAATATTTATTGTAGAGCGAGAAAACCAAGTCATCTTTAGTGGCTTGGGTAGTTCATAAATAAAAGTCATGGGAAACAAGAAACTAACACCAATTACACGTATCAACAAATTTTTTTCTGAGGAAGATTATAATTTAGAAATCAGTATGGGGCGTGAAG
>Ga0214166_1001124_pt1 | contig 12055 bp, 11 predicted proteins | sample TroBogepilimnion_27_FD_153005 | JGI IMG/M metagenome (GOLD analysis project Ga0214166, IMG submission 153005) | Freshwater microbial communities from Trout Bog Lake, WI - Practice 18AUG2009 epilimnion v3 | ecosystem: Environmental > Aquatic > Freshwater > Lake > Epilimnion/Euphotic zone ...
CATGATGAGTACCTGGAACTGAGGTCGCGTATTGTAGCACGAGCCCGTGAAGATTTACAGAACGAATTTCAAAAGAAAATTAAGCTTCCACCAGGGTCAGATAGTGCTTTGGCTTTAGGGTTTTATTTACGAAGTATCTAATAAATGGGGGACAGCTCTAGAGTTGTCCGGGAAGTCGAAGACTTCCCTGAGTGTCCCGTGTGTCTCGAACCACTCGTGGGAACGGTTGTTCAAATGGGGTGTTGTCGAAACAAGGTTCATATCCAGTGTTACATCGATAAGTGTCCCTTGTGTCGCACACAGCTTCCCATGCCCCATCAACAGGGTCCGAACCAAATCATCATCCCAGTTCCCGTCCCAGTTCACCCACCCATGAGGAAACAGATGTATATAACACCGACCCTCGTCTTTCTATTAACCACAGGTCTTGTTATTGTTCTTACAGTCAAACGTTAAACGTCATACTCGCGGCACGCAAGGGGGTCATCAACACAAAGATCTGCACCGTTCTTTGTCTCGATCATCTGTCGTGCCAACTCTGAAGAAAGCTCCTCAACATCGTCCCAGGCTTGCTTGAACTCGGGAGCCTTGTGGTGAATCCTCTGAGCGCGTCGAACAGCCCTTTTCACGTCGACGGGTCGAACCTTTGTTCGCGGGGGCGTGCACATGCAAAAAACGAGTCCCGACAAGGCCATGACTTACTTAGAGACGACACTTTTATCTATAGTAAAATGAACCGCATAACACTCCGCGCGTCAGATGTTGCCGCCATCATCGGTCGGAACAAGTACAAGCCACGTCACGAGGTCTTTGACGACTTGTGGAAAAAGTATGCACCAAATACATTCACAGGCAAGACCAAGAAGGATCGCGCCGAGGAGGCTCTGAACGCGTCCGAGTCGGCACGCGTCGTGCTTGCGTCGGCTCTGAACAGTCGCGCCAAGGACTCCCATGAGGTTCAAAAGATTTATGCCGAGGCTCTGGAAAAGGTGAATTCTGATACAAAATTGAATGAGACCCAAAAGGCTGAAGTGGCTGAGCACTTGCGTTCCAAGGTGTATACGACCCATGGGACCCGGTCAGAGGATACGACGTCCCAAAAGGTTGAGGCTGAACAGGGTGTGAAATGGACCAAGGACAATTCGTTTTATACGTATGAGGTGTGTGAACTCGGGGACAAGAAGTTCGTGGTCGTCGGGAAGATTGACCGTATCGAGGAGCGTCCCGACGGGTCCAAGGTCCTCATTGAGATTAAGAATCGCACGAACCGTCTGTTTGGTCGAGTGGTCGAGTACGAGATGATTCAGGTTCAGATGTATTTGCAGATGCTAGGTCTTGTACATGCTCGGTTGGTGGAGCAGTACAACACACAGGTGCTGAGTCACGAGATTACACGTGACGAGGAGATGTGGTCGAACATCATTCGTCCGGGCCTTGAAGAGTTTTGTCGAGACCTCAACCAGTGTCTGGCACCGCCAGACACTGTGAGCCCCTAAGTGGAAACAGATTGCTCCGCAATCTGGGTTGAAAGAGTTTCATCAAGCTGTGAACCCACCCGAGTCTTCTTAAATATTTGAAGTGGAAACGTTTCAATACCAGTTACCCATTTAAACACTTCGCCAAACGCAAGCGTCCCCCCGACAACAAACCATACTGGTTGGCCTTTGAGGTACTTTTTGTGAATAAAGAAACCTACCGCAAAGGCGAACAAAGTCGTCAAAAGACTCGCCGCGTTCATACTACTTTTCTCTTACAATATTTTCTACTCCTGCTGAATCGCCACCTTGCCCTTGAAGATATCCTCCAGAGTCACCATAAACACCTCATCCTCACCCTCGCAGCTGGTCAGCTCCCAGCCTTCACCCTCCACGAACTCGGACACGATGCACTCGACAAACCGAATGCTCTTGTTCTGCTTCCCCTTGGACTTCAGGGACAGGGTGACCTTGCGACCGACCAGGGACTCAAACCAGTCCTCATACGTCTCCAGCTCGTCAGCAATCTGATCGCGCTCCTTTGCCAGCTCCAGAACAGCCTCAATCGCATCCATCTTTGTACTCTTCACACGGGTCGCCTTTTTATCTGAGGATATGACAGTATGAGTCTCTTCGACATTGGTGCTCTTTCTGTCGCCGAGATTATTGGCGACTTTGGATTCAAAGCGTTTGCACGAGGAGGCGGCGCCGCCTCGTTTACTCAGGGAACGGTGGGGTACGTTGCCGTCATATACTTTCTGATTCGGAGCCTGCGCGTGGGAAATGTCCTGTACGTGAATGGGATGTGGGATGGCGTGTCCGCAGTGCTCGAGTCTATAGCAGCCTATTTCCTGTTTGGGGAACGTTTGACGAATCCTGTTCAGTATGTGGGACTCATAGTGGTTATAGCAGGGATATTCATGTTACACGCCCCAGATGGGGCTATTCCTTACAACTGAATGTACACGCTCAGCGTACACCACTCATCTTCAGCTGCTCTTCTCCGTGATCCACACCGCGCGCTCTTCACCGTCGTCGGGTACCTTGTGACCCAATCCTTTGGTGGCTCGTCATCCCATATATGCTTCCCCACCTCCCTGTCTGAGTAGTAGTCGCCGTAGTAGAACACGTCCTCCATATCACTCGGGTGCGCGTCGTGCCATTTCATGAACCTGTACGTCTTTTCAATATCGATAAAGTCCTCGATGACGTCTCTGAATATCCGGGATCGCCACCGCGGTGGGAATTGCTCTGCGAAATCCTGCGCCTCCTCAAACGCCTCGTCAAGAGCTTTACTAAACACCTCTGCGCACTTGTTCTCATAGGCCTCCTCGTTCCACTCGTCTCGGATCTTGTGGAACCCCGACCAGTAGACTGGGGCGCGGCACATGGGACAGGCTGAGCCATTGGCACCTTTCAAGTACCAGCTCTTGATACATCCTTTGCAGAAAACGTGACCACAGCACAGTTTCTGGAAGGGACCAGATTCGGAATAGCACACGGCACACTCCATGGTCTCTTATGAGATGGTGAGACTTTTGGTTGTCTGGGTCATGGGGTGGACAGGACATGTTTTTTCAAACAGCTGTGATGATGACATATCCATCTCCCGCGTTTGTTCCCCCGTCTGTGATGGTGGTATATCCCCACGAACTTCCACCGCCACCCGCGCCGTCGCTTTGACCACCTCCACCGCCGCCGCCGTTGTATCCACCACCACCTCCACGACCACCATATTGACTAGCTGCGCCAGCGGCACCTCCTCCACCAAATCCACCTGGTTGTGTAGTCCCCACAGGGCTATTTATAACCTTTCCTCCATTGAACGAAGCACCTGATGCGCCAACACCCATACCTCCTCCACCACCAGCTCCACCAAGGGTATAGTCAGAACCTCCTCCATCTCCACCAGAAAGGTTCGAGCCGTTTGTTCCCATACTCGGTGCCATGTCTCCAGATGCCGTGGGTGCACCTGACCCACCCTTGCCACCAGTGCCTCCCGTACCGGCCGCGCCACCTGCACGGTTTGACCCGCCAGCCGAGTTTTTCCCAGCAGTTGCCGTTGTTGAAAACTGACCTGGATCTCCTTGTAAATACCCAGCGATAATACTCGTTCCAGAACCTCCTCCGCCTCCTGCGACGAACATGAGGTTTGTGATTCCGTTCGGTGTTCCGTTATACACCCATGATGCACCACCACCCCCTGCAGAATATGTCAAGGCTCTCGACGTGTCTCCATTCCCATGTTGACCAACAACGATATACAAGCGAGTGCCAGCTGTGAGTGAAACCGCCGAGCTTCTGATAATACGGCCTGGACCTCCAGGTACAATGTTTAATGATTGTCCAAAAGCCGAATTTCCACCACGGGCACCTGCAACTTCAAACGTGTATGATCGTGTTTGAGGAACTGTGAAAATTTGTATACCACCATTTACGTTGAACCAAAACGTATCTGTGACCCATGGATTTGTAGGTGAATATGCTGAAGTGCATTGATTGAGTGAAGGACCAAATGACCCAAGTGCACCCGAAGGTGTCAACGTGAGCGTTGTAAACACGGGAGCCGTGTACGTTTGGGGAACGGTTCCAGAAGATCCGTTGATCGTCCCTATATATGATTGAATTGTGAACGGTCCGTATGCTGTTCCTGGACTAAGCCCTGTAAACGTCACGGATGTGCCCGTCGTTGTCTGTGTAGGTACACCAGTTCCAGAAACGGTGTATGATGTGACATCACTTACTTGTGACCATGAAAGCGTAAGTGCATACGCAGAGCGCGAGGAAACGGTCGCCGTTGTTATGGGGCTAAAGTTTGTGGAAAAGCACGTTCCTCCAGACGTTGATGTATAGTTTGCAGGGCACGGCGTGCACGCACCACCCGCCGTCGACGATTGTCCCGCTGGACACGGCGTACACGCACCGCCAGCCGTCGACGATTGACCCACTGGACACGGCGTACACGCACCGCCCGCCGTCGATGTTTGACCCGCAAGACACGGGGTACACGCACCTCCCTTCCCATCGGATGATTGACCTATTGGACATGGCGTGCAAGCGCCACCCCCCGTCGACGTTTGACCAACGGGGCATGGTGTGCACGAACCTCCCTTCCCATCGGATGATTGACCATTTTCACAGAGCTTACAGCCTGCATAAGTACCAGTGAAACCTGAAGCGGGTCCTATATACGGATATTGTCCAACTGGACAGAAACTACACGTGGTACTTCCATACGGTACTATTTGACCAGCTGGACATGACGTACATGCACCACCCGCCGTCGACGATTGACCCGCTGGACACGGTGTACACGCGCCACCCGCCGTTGATGATTGACCCGCTGGACACGGTGTACATGCACCGCCCTTCCCATCAGACGTTTGACCATCTGGACATGGTGTACACACGCCACCAGTACCGTTGTTGAATTGTCCAGCAGGACACGGCATACATCCACTGAATCCATCAGGGTAAAACCCAGCTGGACAGTACGCACAATCACCTCCGTTGCCATCTGACGCCATACCCGCCGGGCATTGCGTACATGAAGTCGCTCCGATTCCACTCGTCTGTGACGATTTTGAACAAGGTATACACACACCTGTTCCGTCGCTTTTTCCGTTCATGATATAGTTTTTCGGACACACGAACGCTCCGTTCTGGTATATCTGGCCCGGGGTTGCCGGTACGCATTTTCCGTTCACGTAATACAAACCCGTGGGACATGGGCATCCTCCAGACGGACACGGTGAACACGCTGGACTTCCTGCAACCGTCGTCGTTTGTCCCGTGGGGCACGGAACACACGAAAACCCGTCAGATGAAGAAATCAACCCAACTGGACACTTTGCACACGTTCCATTATTGTTGTAGTATCCAGGGTTACATATACACTCTCCACCGGGGAAGTCCTCATTGGAATTTATAGGGCACCCTGTCGGTGTACACCACCCGCCAGGGGTAATGGTTGTGGTTCCAGCTGGACACGGTGCACATGCACCACCGTTCCCGTCGGATGTTTGGCCGATAGGACACGCATAACATCTCCCACCGGAATTTGCAAAGTACCCGACTGGACACGGGATGCATGTCCCTCCAAGGTTAGACGAACTCCCTGCTGGACACGGGGTACACGAACCACCGTTTCCATCTGATGACTGACCCTCGGGACATCGCATACAGTTGTTCCCAGTATTGAGGGCCGTCCCTGCTGGACACGATATACATGGACCTCCTAACCCGTCCGTTAGGAAACCTGCTGGACACGGTGTACACACTGGGGATGATGCATCTCTAATTTGCCCAGTAGGACACGGAATACACAAGTAACTGTTTTGTAACTTTGTAGTGTTTGGAGGACACGGTGTACATGGACCTCCTAACCCGTCCGATGTTTGTCCGGCGGGACACGCTGTACACACTGAGGATGACGCATCTCTAAACTGCCCAGCAAGACACGGAACACATAAGGAACTGCCTGGAAACGGAACTGCGTTTGGAGGACAGGGCTGCGGCCCTGGGGCTGGTGTGAAAGTGCTTGTTTTTATTCTAAAAATAAGAAGCAAAACAAGTACCAAACTTAGCACGCTGATGATGACATCCTGGTGCATTCCTACATTTATAGACGAAATTTATCCTGGGTATGAAAACTGGGTTGCAGGTGGACCTTTGAAAATCGAGTTTCCACTTGGATCGAAACACATTCCATATGTTAAACCAGTTCCTGCAATACTTCCGGATGGACACTTCGTGCGACAGAAGTTGTATTTTCCAGAAGAGTCTGCGACATAATATGGACACGCTGGGTTTGTTTGTCCGAGCGTTCCAGCTGTAAGAGGTTGGCACGAAAACCCATCGAGGCTCATTCCCGTTGTCCCTATACACAATGGAATTCCAAACTGATTTGTAGCAGTTACTTCCGTTGCCGGTACACATTCACAGTGTTTCCGTCCGAGTGGCGCGTCTGGCTTTTTCCCGGGTAGACACGGTGGACATTGTGAATTTTGTATACACTGTCCTGCATACCATTGAGGACCATATGTCGTTGCGGTCGCTGTACCGGGATTGCCAGTACCAATCTGTAAACAATTTCCTTCTGAAATTGCGCCGACGCCCATTACAACCGATTGTGGATCACCAAAAACGCACTCTCCGGGGCGGTCTGGAGAAGCCTGCGATCCCGGTGGACATGGTCCATATGTTCGAGGAGGCGCCTCGCCGTAGTGGAGAAAAAAGTGGTCAAGTGCATCTGCAAATGTTTGCGGACTAGAGAAAAGGTTTCCATAAACCTGAGTCATGAGTTGCGGACCCTGTTGCAAAGCATTAGGGATCTCTGCAACTATTGTGTCAAAAACGTGAACGGCTCCAGTAACATCTGGAAAAAGATGACCGGTGATAAATGAGAGAATAAAATCGCCACCGTTAGCAAACTCGGGTACACAATCACGTGCAACTGTTTCTCCGAACCCTATTTCTGCAAAAATTTGTTGACCTTCTTCTTCGTAACACGACTTGAGTATAGTACCACCGACGAGCGGTGCCAGATCGTTCCCGACGCCCATATCTGTTAATGGCACGTCTCCATATGAAATACCTTTGGCGTCGCAATATTCGGGTGTGTTGACGCACAACCCATGAACTCTATCGTACGAGTTTTTCACGCCTGTGCGTGTGCGCGCCGTCGTGTGTTCTTCGTCACAGTATATGTGAAGTGAAGGATTTGCTTGAATACACGCACCTCCCTGTGGAATCTGGGTCGAGTCTATAATTGACGCCCAGGGTGTACCCGCTGCCGAGAACCAGTCCTTGTTTCGCCACTCCGTGTACGTGAGATCTGCACCGTTGGGATCAGTCATTGCCGGACACGGTGAAAGTTGAATAGGAACAGGTGGCGGACACTGTACGGGTTTGCACTTTCCATCTGAGTCAATGTCCGCCTGTGAACAACAGTCGGAACCATGTGCTGGTGAATACGAGCCGTTCGGGATACACCCGGGTGACGGTGATGGAACGGGACACGGCGCCGGTGCAGATCCTGCACATAAAAGTTTCTCCGTGGTCGGTGTTATTTCATTTTCCGTCCATGGAAACGCGCCATGACAATCCTCTTTTGACGCCCATGTACACGTATGAGCCGAATACCCAGACCCGGGATTTATGACGACACCTCCATTGTTTACACACCACCAGTCCATTTCTTCAAGTATGAGCGCTTCTATAATTGAATCCGGAAGGTTTCCGTCGGATAGTGCAAGTTGGGTCGTGATCCATACACTTCCAGGATCAGTACCTGTTGTGACGAGAATGTTTAAGTAATCGCCCATTGTTCGTTGGATACCGCTAATGACTTTAAGTTGAGCAATGGCATAAGACGTTCCTGGTTGTCCAGTAAGAAGGTTTGTGCACGCAATTATCAAAACTTGAGACGCCGTATTTGACCAGTATGTCAACGACGTATTAAAATCTATGGTTGCATTTGGTGCCAACCAGTCGAGTGATTTTTGAAGCCCATCAAGTTTTTGAATGGCTGTCGAAATAGCCGTTGTTGATGGAAGAGCCTTGAGCTCGTTCACAACCTGTGCCAGAGGACCATCTGAAATTGTTGGATCTGTAAAAAGAGTGTGAATTTTGGTCATGATTTCATCGGTCATTGAATCTTGGTCAACAAGGTCCAGTGGCCCCATAAAGTTCGGGTACCTCCCGTTTCTCGGTGGGGGGTCTGGGGGTGCAGGTCCGGGAGCTGGTGCTGCTGCAGGGGATGGGGGACACGTCGGTCCGAGTGGCCACGACCCACAATCAATTTGAGCGGCTTGTGTCGATGCGTCTTCCTTCAACTTGAGTTGAAGGTAATCTGACGTTTGTAAAACTGACAAGCACCCTCCCGCGTCCTCTATATCCAAAGCCATACCCGCGATTGTAGCAACCATAAGAGGGTCGCCCGCGACACCAAGCGCCATTTTTCCAACTGCAGATATAGAAGCCCGCTCTGCGGCCTGTGTGAGAGCACGTGCAGCGAGAGAATATATTCCCTTTTCCGCCGCTTCACGCAAAAGGGCGGCTGCCGCATCCTGACCAAGTTGGTACGTGGTTTTGAGCCAACGTAAGCCAAGAACTCCTTTTTCAAATAACGAAAACTTGTTGAACGCGAGTTTCAAGGCGGCTTGTGTTGACGCGTCAGTAACAACGTTTACCAGCGCTCTGACGATCTTTGCACCAATTTTTGCCGAGTTTTTGACAACATCGTAAAAGTATTTGAGAGCACTTGCAACCATACTATCAGTTCCCTTTAACACAAGATCCGCGACAATCGTGGGTACAGATGAGACGGCGATATTTGAAATCTGTTGTGAAAGACTTTGAACACCTGATGCTTGGACGACTTGGGCGGTCTGAACAGGTACGGGTGCAGGAGCAGGAGCAGGAGCAGGAGCAGGTACCGGAGCGGGTGCTGGAGCTGGAGCGGGTGCTGGAGCAGGTGCTGGAGCAGGTGTCAGAGGTGGGGTGGGTGCCGGTATCGGTGCCGGGGAGACACACTGACTTGTTCCGTCAAACGTCGTTCCGTCTGGACAACACATATTGTTCCCGACCGAGTACGTCCCTGGAGAACATGTCGGGGGCGACATTGGTCCCGGGGAGAGACATTGACTTGTTCCGTCAAACGTCGTTCCGTCGGGACAGCATATATCGTTTCCGACGGAATACGTTCCTGGAGAACATGTCGGAGCCTGTGGAGTTGGTACTTTCATTGTGACAAGGGTGAGTACAATGACGAGAGCTAGTAACAAACCCAGTGCTGCGAACACTCCAACGGGTATGGCGTCTGCCATTCCGACCTACTATACAAAACTATTTTTTTAGCTTCAAAGCAATACCTATAAAGATGATACATATACATAGCGCTAAAAGAGACCATAATATTGTTGAGTCGCAGAGAAATGGAACGACGTCGCAGAATGCACCACCGATTGCAGGTGATACAGCGTGAAACGCAGAACCTGCTGCATTTGCAGCGGCACCGATAAGTTTGGTACCGGCTGGTGTCATTGCAGTAATAGCCGTCGCTGCAGCGTTTGCGGCTGCACCCACAACGGCACCTGCAGTCGCTCCGGCGGCCGCACCGATAATAGAGACGCCGTCCTTGAGCTGGCCCGTCAGTTGGTTTGTAAAACTCGAATGAACAGTCGCTTGGTGCCAATATGAACTTCCATACGGTGAATCCGCTGCAGGACTTCCGTACGGAGCACCTGCCATGGCGTTTCCTGAAGGAGCACCTGATACGGGACTCGGGGACGGAACACCTGATATAATTCCAATACCTCCCGCCGTTTGAAGCATGGGGTCCGGCTTTATGTAAAACGTATGGTCCCCTTCAACTGCAAGAACTTGTTGATCACCAGATAAGCCTGGGACTGTAGGTGTTGGCTGGTCAAACTCGATGTAATCGCCTACACGGAGACCAAAGTTCGACATGAGACCTCCGCCATTTACACTTGCAACGTCGTAGTCTACTTTTACAATTGGTCCGGCTGTTGTATTTATTATACTTATCTTATTGATGTTAAGACGCGCGCCGTCTGTACTCATCCACGACGCGAGTGAAAGGGAGACGAGCGTTATACCCGCGATTCCCGCCAAATAAGTTGTTGTTGATATCCCTTTCTCCTCCGCCTTTGTCGACGCTTTTGTAAGTTTGTCTTCACTACTTGCAGCCCTAAGATCTTGCGCTTCGGCGCGCACTGTACTCGACGACTTTGATAAGCCTTCTGCTTCAAGTGATGCGGCTTTATCAACGGCGGCGCGCGTTTCAGATGCAAACGCCGATCCGCCCACCCCTTGAATTCGAGCTACCATTCCCGAAAAGGCGTTTTTTAAACGGTTAAGAGCGCCTGGACCAGCAAGACTACGCGCCTGACGCGCGTCAGCTGCAATGGTTTGGAGATCGGTTTTCGCTGCACTGGGAAGAGCATCAATCTCGCCGCGAAAAGCGACTGTTGTCGCGTCAGTATCCGCCCTAAGTGCATCTCCAACTGCGGACATATACAAATACTCAACATTTTTACTTTAAGAAACTGAACACGTAAAACCCATAATGGTCAAGGTTGTCTTCTGTATGCCCGGTCGCCAGTACTCGCGCGAGTTCCTGCTCGCCTGGTCTGATCTGTTGATGCAAGCATCGAATCGTGGTCACCAAATTATGATTTCTCAACAGTATTCAAGCGTTGTGCATTTTGCACGTGCCAAGTGTCTCGGTGGTGACGTTCTGAAGGGCCCAGATCAAAAGCCGTTCCAGGGGCAGGTTGACTATGACGTCATGATGTGGATCGACTCGGACATCGTGTTCAAGCCCGAGGACTTTTTTGCACTGCTTGAGAGCCCTCACGACGTGACAGCCGGTCTGTATATGATGGAGGACTTGCAGCACTTTGCCGTCGTCAAGGAGTGGAACGAAGACTTTTTCACCAAGATGGGCACGTTCAAGTTTATGCGCCCCGATGACATCGTCGGCACACCGCAGTACATACCCGTTGCATACGCGGGTATGGGCTGGATGATGATTCGCAAGGGTGTTGTCGAGTCCATCAAGTACCCGTGGTTCTACTCCGAGCTTCAACACGTGGGAGAGCTGGTCGACATGAACTCAGAGGACGTTGCGTTCTGTCGGGCGTTGCAGGCAGCTGGTCACGCGATCCACGTGGACACGAAGTGTCGCGTGGGTCACCAGAAGCTTATGGCGATTTAAACTCGAAGCGAAAACTCTTCTTTGAGCTCCTCTAGAGACGAATAGTACCTCTTGAGGTCTTTTGTAAACCGTGCATCTTGTTTTCCACCAGTTTTCAAAATATAAGCCAAGTTTGCTTTCGAGTACTTTGTACGCGCCTGATTCTCTGTAGGTTTCCGCGGGACCATCTTTTTTGTTTTCTTGGGTGCCTCGATCACTTTCCGGTCAATGTACGACAAAGCTTGCATAACCGTGTCTGCAAGGTCGTCCTTTTTCTTGTGTGCGTCAAAGAACGGGACCCACTCCGTCCCTTCGATAAACTCGCGAGCGCGTTTGACGGACGTCTTTTTGCGTTTATCGTACATAGCCTTGCCCGTCCCTGCACAGTCAGGGATCTTGAACCGCGCGTCCCAGATAACCACCTCTTTGCCTTTGATCAGAAAATACGTATGTAACAAATTTTCAATAGATTTCATACTTCTGTTCCGATCGGGTTGTTTCTCGATCACAACAGTCGTTGCTTCAAGCGTCCACGGCTTCGAGTCCAGGTGTTTGACCATACACGGAAATAGACCGGCTGAGTGCTGTGGTGGAACCCCCGAGACGTCCCATTGACGAATCTTCTTTGTTGCAGGATCCAAAAGACACATGGCGAGATTCTTAATTCCACAATCAATTGATAAAAGCATATCTATTAATAAAGATTTTCAGTTTTTTAAGTTTAATGAGCCAAAGTCCGAAGGACTTTGTGGCACCCACTGGTCAAGAAGGGTTCTCATCGAACCCTTCCCTCGTCTGCTGGTGGTGCGTCCACGCACTCCCCATAGATCCCCCGATCCACCTCCCCATCAAATATGAT
>Ga0214166_1001125_pt1 | contig 12055 bp, 2 predicted proteins | sample TroBogepilimnion_27_FD_153005 | JGI IMG/M metagenome (GOLD analysis project Ga0214166, IMG submission 153005) | Freshwater microbial communities from Trout Bog Lake, WI - Practice 18AUG2009 epilimnion v3 | ecosystem: Environmental > Aquatic > Freshwater > Lake > Epilimnion/Euphotic zone ...
GGAAGGTCTGCCGGAAAAGAGAATGCCAGCGCTGCCTGTTCCCTCTCCTTGGGGGAGAGTAGCTCTGTTGGGTATTACACAACGCACTATTCGCATAAAATACACGCAAAAACCAAGAAATCGGCAACGGGCTAAACCATTGCCGGAGAATGTAAAGACGCTTGGCTATTGGGTCCATATCAATCGGAGAATGAAAAATATCACGCCCAGTCGCTTGGGAATCAAAATGGGTATTGCCACTGCATTGATTTATTTATGGGAAAGCAACATTGGTCAACCCAATCCCCAGCAATTGGAGATATTGGCAAATTTATTTGGAATTGCCCCGCCAAAAGAAGGTGTTTTTGATCCCCAACAGCCAATTTGAAGGGCAGCTTTTACACTTTATCGCAGCCATCAAAAAGCTCACTCCAACTGCAACGCAAAACAGATTTCAGCCGGGCCAGTGTTGGCAGGCTGGGAAGATATTCCCCGGCTTCGATGCTTTGCACATACCGCGCACTCACAACAGCTTTTTCCGCCAGCTTTTCCTGAGTCAAATTCCGACGAGAGCGCAACGTCACGATATTCTTTCCGAATCGTAATCGGTGAGGGCATTTTTTGGGCTTGCGCGTCGGCATCAGTAAAGCGTCGCGCAAAGCGGTTTTCCACAACACGAGGCTTTACATCGTGCCTTGGTTTCTCTAGTTCTTTTGCATTCGCTCCCACTAGGAATACGGAACAGGAAATCTCCCGAGGCAAAAAGTCGCCGTTTTGTTGCTTTGCTTTTTGATAAGGAACAGTTAAAACAGTGTCGAGGTATTCAAACAAAACAAATAATTCTTATGAAGCCATCTAACCAAGGAACCCCTTCCCGCTGTGACCTCATCGTCATTATGACCCGCATATTTCTTGTTGCGGGTTTCTTGCTTTATGGTGCCAGCGGGCGGGCGCAGGACATTCCGCAACCGGTGCTGGCGATCACATCTGTCACCAACAATCAGATGACCATCACCATCACCAATGGCGTGAGCTACGGCACCTATGATTTATACACGACGCCGGTGCTGGGCAATTCGACCTACCCGTGGACGGCGGCGATAACTGGCACCAACGGCCAAACCAATTTTACCATCAATCTTGGGTCATACCCAGCGGGATTTTACCGGGCGGTGGTGGACACCAACAGCGTGCCAATTTGGCAGGCTGCCGATCCGAACAATCCTAGTGCGGGAATTTTGACCGTGTTCATTGACAGCCCGGCCAACGGCAGCAACCTCACCCAATAATTGTTCAGAAACACAAATCTCTTTACCTCTGGCTTATGAAATTACAATCACTTGGGCTAAAAACGCTTTTCACACCTGGCAGATGCGTTGGCAGTCTTTTTTTATTTTTAGCTCTGACCACCACGACCCTGGCGCAGACCGTTCAGTCGCTGGACACACAAGCGTTGTCTGCCGGCGAGACTCATGCGCTGGCGTTGCGTTCGGATGGAACGGTATGGGCGTGGGGCACCAACCGGATCGGCGAAACCGGCTTGGGTGCGTTGGCGCAAAGCTCAACACCGAAGCGAATTGCCAGCCTAAGCAACATTGTGGCGATTGCGGCGGGGCCATTACATTCGCTGGCGGTGCAGAGCAACGGTTTGATTTGGGCGTGGGGCACCAACGGCCTCGGCCAGTTGGGAAACGGCACCTATATCAACTCCAGCATACCTGCTGCGGTTTCGCTGCTGACGAACGCAGTCGGCGTGGCGGCGGGAGTGAGCCATTCACTGGCCGTGCTGGCCGATGGCAGCGTGATGGCATGGGGAGCTAATGATGGTGGACAACTTGGCAATGGCAACAACCAGCCAACGAACCAACCAGCCATTGTCACAGGCGTCAGCAATGTAACATTGGTGTCGGCAGGCCAGTATCATTCGCTGGCTCTCACCACTAATGGCGAGGTGTGGAGTTGGGGCGATAATTCCTACGGACAGTTGGGAGTGGCGGGCGGATCACAATATGCGCCAATAAAAGTGGCCGGTTTAAGCAATATCGTTCAAATCGCGGCGGGGCAACTTCACAGCCTGGCAATGGATGGTGCCGGGCGCGTCTTTGCCTGGGGTGACAACTACTATGGAGAGCTTGGCAACGGCACAACATCGAGTTCGAGCTTGCCGGTGCTGATCACCAATCTTGGACCAGTGCGATGCATTGCAGCAAATTATTATCACTCGGCAGCCATCAGCACCAATGGCGGCCTTTATTATTGGGGGTTCAACACTTTCTCCGGCTCCGTGACGCAGCCTGCCCTGCTTGGAGCTGACCAGCAGTTCAGTGCGGTGACGCTGGGACATTACTTTATCCTTGCGACCCAAGCTGACGGCTCCGTATGGGCATGGGGAACAGACAATGCCGGACAATGGGGCAATGGGAACACTTACATTTCATATCCCGATTACGAGTTGTCGAATTTGGAATTCAGCTTCGCACCATATCCCTACGCCCAGGCCGCACGTTTTAACCGGGGCGACCGCGGAAACCTCAGTTATAACTCCTTTGTGCTGCCGCTGGATTTGGAAAAAGGCGTTAAGCTCGACGCAGACGGCAGCGACCTTTACGGCTACGGTTTGGGCACGCCGTGGTTTTTACGCCTCACCAACACACCAGCCTACCAGACCTATCAACTGGTCAACGGCACCACCAACGTGACCCGGTTCCTGGTGCAAAATCCGATTGCCGTGTATGGCAGTTTGGGTGGCGGCAGCCCGCTCTACACCGGACAAGGTTACACGTTTGGAGTCTATGCGGGCGCTTATGATGAAACTTCAGGAGTCACCAACATCATCCGCGTTTCGGTCTATGACCGCGTCACCTGCATTGGTTCGGCAACTAACATTGCGCCGGTCAATGTTTTCAATATCGCATTGCCGCGCCGTTCCGTGCTGGCGGAAAGCAATGCGTGGCTGAACTTCGTCACGAACGGGTTCATGGTGTTGTCCCAAACCAACGGGTTGACCACCACGGTGGAATTTGTGGATGGTCCAACCAACAACAAGCCGTGGGGATTAGGCTGGGCAACCAATCTGAGCGGGCCACTGGTGGTTCCCAACGTGGTCATGGCCGGATACCGGCTCACCCACACGGCCAACACGACAAACTATTGTTACAAGGTGGAAGTGCTGGGTTCGGTTCAAGTGGGCACCACCTTGATGGCTCCAATGGCGACGAACAACGCGGGTGTATTGACTCCCTTGCCCGCCTACACGCTGGACTTTGAAAACCTGCCGCCGTGGCGTTCCGCCTTCATTGACCAGCCACATTTTGAGGGTATTCCCATTCCACCGACGTATGCCGGACGCAGTCCGAAGGAACTGGCGAGGATGATTGCGCTGGTGACCAACAACATTTCCTTGAGTGCCTCCGTCTATACCAACCTGGACACCAGCCCGGAACTTTTCCAGCACCCGATTTTGAATCAATTTGTGGACGACATGGGACACGATCCGCTCGCGCTCGCCACTTATGTCATCAATGAGATTGAGCTGACCGATCCGTTTGCCAACACGGACAAATCCAAAGTGGTGGCCAGCGCCATTAATCCCGGCGGTATCAATCGCTCGGCACTGGCGGTCTTTCAAGAAAAGCAGGGATCGCCCACCGAGCAATGTGCGCTCTTGGTATATCTGTTGCGCCGGGCGGGTTATCCGGCAGCTTATGTATGGCCGACCAATAACAATCTCCGGCTACTGGACACGACCGTCAGCAAGCTGTGGCAGATTCAAGTCAAGGGAGTGGTCTATAACAATGGCATTCCCTACATCACCAACAGCCTGATTGCCGCCAACTATCCGTGGGTCGTGGCGACCATCGGCACCAATTGCGTCCATATCTTTCCGTGGCTGAAAGACCATGAAATTGTGGAGGGTGCAAACCTCTATGATTATCTGCCTGCCAATTACAACACGGCGTATGCTTGGGTGAAGGCTTACGCGCTGGGCAACACCAACATTTTGAATCTGGCTCCCGAATCCAATCTACCCCTGACTCTTTGGCCGCTGTTTCTCACCAGGACACTGCAAACCAATTCGATCAACCAGCAATTGTCGCTCGATGATTTCGGCGTAAGATGTTTCAACCGGCGCAACCAGTTCCCTGACTGGCAGCATCTCCCGATGCCGAACTATTTGACCAATCAGGATCAGGTGTCCGTGACGGCCACTTTGTCGGACGATACGAACACATATCCCTTCTTGGCGAACATTTTCGACCGGATTCGCGTGGAGGTGTATAGCAACAACATTGCCGCCCCCAACCTGCTGTTCAACTCCCAAGACTGGTATGCGTGCAACTGGCATAACCGCAAACTGCTCCTTTACACAAATACCCCCACCAGTCTGACGTTTTGGCTGGCACCCCTTGTTTCTGGCGTGACCAACTCGACGGCATTCTCCGCCGGTCCTTACAGCACCAACATCCAAACCACATCAATCGCCGTGACCACCAATAGCAGCCAGTTAATGGTGCGGGTGGTGCATACCCGGCGAAAAGCGGCCTGGCCCAATCCAGTGGCTTTCTTCCCTCTGTCGGAAAGCGCCGCTGTTACCAATGACGCAACGTGCCAAAAGGGCGACATGGCAGCGGTTTGTTTTTCCTTCGGTCAGGTCACCCCCAATATGTTGCGGATTCATGCGGAAGATTATTGGAAATTAGAACAACGACGATCCACGAACACCAGTTTCATTCCGTCCATGACTGACAATCAAGGCACCGCCGCCATGCTGTTAGGTATGGGCTATTTTGAAAGACTTTCCCGCTTCGATGTTTTGAACCAGCAGTTGCACAAGATGCACGGTCTGAATTCATTCAGTTCAGGCTTGGGTGTGGTGGGGTCGGTGCCCAAAGGCACCAACATGCAGGCCAAGGTGGATATGCGGATATACACGGAAGCCACGATTGGCAACGGGAGTCTGCATCCCGACGCGGGTGAGGAGTATTACAGCGCCACCGAGAAATACTCCCAAATCCTCATTTGTAACAGTTCGGCGCAAGAGCATGACATCATCAATTCCACCTTCTCTGACCCGGATGCCATTTCCACAGTGCGCCTGCTGCAACTGGCCGCGCAACGAGCTGCCACCAACAGCAATTTCGCCGCCCCGATTGAACTCAACAGCCACAATTATCTTTCCTTTGGCAGTGCAACGAACAAAGGGTATGGCACCACTATGTTGAAAGACCAAGACCCGGCAATCTGGCAGTCCGTCTCAAATGCTTTCGCCGGCTGGGATGCGGATTATGCGCGGGTGTTGATCACGCCCGGCCTTGTGACCAACAGCACCGGCACTTACAAAGGCATGGGCGCGCTGGTGCTCAACAAAGGCAGCCAGGGCGCACTTATCAGTGGCAACAAGGCGGTGCTCAATGGCGGTTGGGGTGGCCAGGTTCCCTCCATATCATTTCCCTCTTCGCCAACGTATGAACCAACCTACAGCCTTTTCGCCCAGAACAACGGCAGCTACAATTTCACCTACAACAATTTCATCACAGCGACCCCGCAATTCAATTTTACCCCCATTGACTCCGCTTTGCTCACCGCCGGTTCAGGTGTCAGTCCGATTGCGTGGGCTCCCGACCAGACCGCTTTTGCCCAACAAGTAGGATTGACTTACAACACCGGCGGCGGGAGCACCGCTTTCAACACCAAGCAGGGAGACAACGGCGGATTCCTGGGATTGGCTAACGCGTCAATGCTTCAGGCTGGTTCCATCGTGATGGATCCGGTCAATGTGGTTGCCGGCGAATTTTACGCGGACACCGTGGACTTGGCTTTGCCCGGCCCGTTGCCGCTGCAACTGCGCCGCAATTATCTAAGCCGCAGCCTGGCCGACAGCCAGTTCGGTTCTGGCTGGAAACAAAACTTCAATCCATATCTGGTGGTTTGCACCAACGCGGCGGGCAGCGCCCTGATTTATGCCGCCGAACTGGACGGGGCCGTGATCGTGTATCACCTGACCAACGGCACATATCGCGTGTTGCCACAGGACAATCCCACGTTGAACAACAACACGACGGCAGGCGTGGGCGCATCCGCGAATTTATTCAACACCCGCATTGACCGATACCTGACCAACGGCGTGACGTTTGTTTTAAGCGCGCCGGACGGCGGCAGACGGACATACCAGCAGATGACCAATTTTGCCGTGGTGTGTGGCACCAACCGGCTTGACCGGACACGGCCCTACCTCACGCGCTGGGAGGATCATGCCGGAAACTACCACAACTTTTTTTACGGCACCAATGCCACCGCCACCGACTACGGCCAATTGAACCGCATTGAAAGCGGCACAGGAAATTTTCTGGAATTCAAATATGATTTTCAGGGGCATATCCTCGAATCCTTCACCGGCGACGGACGCCGCGTGCAGTATGAATATGACAATTATGGCGACCTGACGACGGTGACTTTGCCCGATGCCTCGCAATGGAAATATCAATACCAGCATTATACCTTCACGACCAACAGCACCACCTACACGGATTCACACCATCTGCTCATCCAGGAAACCAAGCCCAATGGCCGGTTGCTGGTCAATAACTATGACAGTCTGCGGCGCGTGATGACACAAGCTTCAACCGTGGGCACGAACTACGCGCTCGTCACCAACGCATGGTTCTTCTACACCAACAACTGCACCAGTCTGACCAATGACACCTTGAATGGCGTGACCCGCGTGGAAGACGTGTTCCATAATCCCACGCTCTACTATTACACCAATAACCTTATCACACGGACGGAAATGCCGCTCGGACGCACCAACATCCAGAACTGGTTTGACGCTTCGGAAACCAACAAGCCGGGCTATTATCCCGGCAGCCTGGAATTCACCGTGGATGCGCGCGGCCTCACCAACGAGTTCCGCTACGATTCGTTTGGAAACTTGACCAACCTCGTCGTGCGTGGCGATCTCACCGGCGACGGAAACCTTGGCCAGAGCGCCACGAACAGTTCCAGCTACACCACCAACAATCTCCCGGCCACCATCACCGACCCGGCCGGAATCACGACAGCGTATTTCTACGAAGACGCGGCAGACGCCTGGCGCGCGACCCGCGTGGAAAAATCCAACGGCGGTATCGGCATCACCACCAACCGGTTTAGTTATACCAACGTGAGTTCCACGATGGACATGGGTTACTGGACCAAGACCAACCGAGCATTCGGCCTGCGCTTCCGAGAAGTGCGCGGAGATGCCGCCACCAATGAAGTGACATTTGACGGACGCGGCTTTGCCATCCAAACCATTCGTTATGCTCGCACCGCCGAGGATGCGAGCAACCACGATCCCGCCGTCATCAACACATTTGCCTACAATTCACGCGGACAGGTTTATCAGCAGACCGACGCCGCCGGGCGCAGCACGACGATGGATTTTGATGCGATGGGAAGACCCAAGTGGCGTGACGTGACCGATGAAAACGGTAGCTCGCTCGCGCGCGAAACTTTTTATTACAATCGCAACGGCGAACTGGAATGGCATGACGGGCCAGCAACCAGCCCGGAGGATTACACCTGGTTTGACTACGATGGCGCGGGCCGGAAGATTCAGGAAATTCACTGGCGTGCCCGCGCGAAGGCGGACGGCACCGGCGTGGAAGCCGAGACGGGTGACAATCTTTACGCCACCACGTTCTATAATTTCGACGCCTTCGGCAACCTCACTAAAGTCACTGACCCGCGCAGCAGCGTCGTCACCAACGGCTATAACGCTTTGGGTGAATTGACCGTGCGAAAAGCTTTTGAAAATAACGGCACGGTGCTGACCAGCGAAGGCTTTGCCTACGAAAACGGCGGCAAGGTTGCCTTCCACACCAACGCGCTGGGTGGAGTGACGCAAACGTTGTATACCTCCACCGGCCAGCCGAAATTCCAAAGCAATCCCGACAGCTCGACTAATGCGTGGCGGTATTATCTCGATGGCCGTATCAAACGCGAAATTCAAGGCAACGGCGCGTATTGGCAGACGACGTATGATGACGCCAACCGCAAAGCCACGCGCATTTTCTACTCTGCTGCCAATCTAGCGCTGGCGACAAATGTTTCCGTGTTTGACCGCCGGGGCAATCTTATCCAGAAAGTGGATGCCGGAAACAATATCTTCGCCACCACATTCGATGGACTGGATCGCGCCAAAGTCATTGCTGGCCCGGCCATTGTCACCGTGACCCCGTATCAACTGGGCAATCCTCCAAGCGGTCCCTTTTACTACGCCACCAATGTTCTTCAACAGGCAGTCACCAATTTTTATGATGCTGCCGGACGCACACTGACCAGCGCCAATGCGCTTGGCGAAAGCACCGTTACGATCATGGATGCTTTGGGGCGCACCACGAGCGCCAAAATTTACAGCACATCCGGTTCACTGGTGCATGAAAAGTATCTAGCATATTCTGCCGATCATCACAGCATCACCGTCACCGACGGCTCGGGTGCCACCGCCATCAGCCACACGACCTGGACTGACAATGATGGACGCGCGGTTTTATCGGTCGCCTATCCATCAGCGAATGCAACTGAGTTCACGTTGAATCAATATGACCTTGCCGGAAATCTTGTCTCCGCCCAGCACAATTCTTCAGCCGGTGGCAGTATCACGACATGGACAACCACCAGCCTTGTCTATGACGGACTAAACCGGCTGACCAGTAAATCCGACCGTGACAATGCCGTCACCACCTACGCCTACAATTCATTGAACATTCTGACTAACCGCACCATGCCTGGCGGTTTGCAATGGCTAGCGACCTACAACAACGCCGGGCAGATGTTGCAGGAATGCAACCTTGGCGGGGGTATCGGCACGCGCACAAATAGCTATACCTATTTTGCCGGCGGCAATGCTTTTGCTGGATTACTCCAAACCAAAACTGATGGGCGGGCCGTCACTTGCACCTATTCATACGACGACTGGTTGCGCGTCACCACAAACACCTACACTGGATCATTGCCCGAACAACAGTTGACCACCGTTTTACAATATGAACCGCGCGGCCTCGTTACTGGCATCACTGAGCAGTTCGCCAGCACCAACACTGGCCCAAACACATCCGTGTCGCGCTCGTTCGATCCTTACGGACAACTGGCGTCCGAATCCGTCAACGGTGGCGTGTTCTCCTACGGTGCAGGCCAAACCTGGGATGCTGCCGGACGTCGCACTCAATTGGCCATTGGCGGCAACAACTACGGTTTTATCAGACGAGCCGACGGTGCCCTGACTTCTGCCAGCGATTCAACCGGTAGTGGCGGTTACAGCTATGACACCGCCGGGTTGTTGACCAACCGCATGGTCGGCAGCCGCGTGACGAGCATCACTTCACGCGATGGTGAAGGCCGTCCATTATCCGTCAGCACCACCGTCAACACCCTGTCTCAATTGAGCGAAACACTTGCTTGGTCGGGTGACGGCCTGCTTACAACGCACACGCTCACACGCGGCGACTCGATGACGGACGGGCGTAATTATTCTTACGCGAATTTGAGCCGCCGATTGACGCGGGAGCAGTTGAACTTGGATGCTTCCACCACTTGGACAAATACCTTCGCCTATGACAACGGTGTCGCCGCTGGGCCAGGCGTCCTCACATCCGCAGGAACAGGAATGGCGTTGTGGGGTGGCGTCATTGACTCATTCTCGCGTGTGGCGACGGAGACGAATAACACCGTCTCATACACGGCCTACGGTCACGTCAACGGTCAGTCCACGTTGAGCGCGTGGCTCGACAACCAGCCCGTATCCGTTATCGGCGTTGGCACTAATTCGATGCAATGGCGCTCCGCGATGGAATTATCATCCGGCGCGCATCAATTGAAAATTGCTGCTGCTCATCCCAGCGGAATATTCACCGCTTGGGCAACCAATACTTTTACGAACAGCATTGCATATCAGACAACCGGAGACGTGTATGACAATGCGGGCAACATTACCCAACGAGTCTGGCGCAATGCCAATGGCACCACCAACCGCACCCAAACACTTTCGTGGGATGCTCGCGGGCGGCTGCATCAAGTCACCGAACGTGATGCCGTCAATTCCGGCTACAACTGGACGGCGATTTACGATGGCTTGAATCGTCGGCTTTTAACGACAATTGTTCTGGTGACAAACAGCGTGGCGTTCAATTCGCAGCCGACCACCATCAACTCATATTTCGATCCACAAGTGGAATTCCTTGAACTCGGTGTCGCGTACGGGACGAAGACCGAGTGGAAACTTTACGGGCCAGATTTGAATGGCGTTTATGGCGGATTGAACGGCACCGGCGGATTTGATGGCGTTTCATCGTTTCTGAATCTTTTCTACCCCGTCATCAGCGATTTTCGCGGCAACATTCTCGGGGTTGTCACCAACGGCGTGGTGTCATGGAATCCAGCACGACCGACCGGCTACGGTGCTGTGCCAGCTTACCGGCCTCTAGCTTTGGGTAATGGTGCTGACATTTCGCTTTCATCGGCATGGCGTGGACGCTGGGTGGACATCACCGGCTATCACCAGATCGGTCTGCGCCCATACGACTCAGTTTCCGGGCGCTGGCTGACGTATGACTCGGTTTGGAACGAGCGCGACCCGAATTATTATTCCTTCGCGGGTGGTGAGCCGATCATGAGTTTTGATGCGGATGGAAGAATTGGCAAAGGAGCAGGCAGCGCTGTGGGTGGTATGCTTACTGGCACGGCAAATCTTGTCAACAACACTCTGGGCGCGACCGCTTATGCGCTTGCTTCACCGTTCGCACCCAACTGGGCGTATCAGAATTTGGGAGGCTACGCCCAAGGATTTGCTAACATTGTAACAGGAACGGCACAATTTGCTAACAACGTGTCGGCGACGGCCATATATGGCGCGATTAGTTCGTTTGCACCAGATTTTGCCTATAACAATTACGGTGGCAATGTGCAACAATTGACGGGGCAAGCCCCAGCATTATATGGCGGTAATGATCAATCGTTATCCTATCAAATCGGCTACGGAACGGTGACTGCCGCAACCATGCTCTTGGGCGGTGAGGAAAGCACTGCTGGAAATCTTGGGAATGTAGGAATAGTTGCAGATGGCAGTGCATACAGTGTAGCATATCAGATGACCTTGGATGCTGCGGATTTAGGGAAGAGTCGTTCCGTTCAGTTCAATCGGGCTAATGCCGCTCTGGATACGGCATTACAATCTGATTCAGCATTCGCTGCTCAAATGGAACAACTAATTCCTGGCATTTCAGATTCAGTTTCCAGCATAGGTGGCCGGGCAACTCCATCAGATTGGATATGGCACCACGATGAGGGGGTTGGTATAATGCAACTTGTGCCTGAGCTCCAACATACACCGGGGTCTGTGTTTTGGAATACACTGCATCCTGCTCCGGGAGGTGCGGGTGGTTATTCGATTTGGGCTATTCCGGCTGGCGCACCAAGGAACTAAAAGAAAGGACTTATGCGTAATTTTTCAGAACTAAACATTAACGAAAAAGGGAGGCCTGTTGGCCGCCCTTCTCCAACAAATGGTGCAATCAAAGAATTTCAATCACACGTTGGCGTTATACTGCCAGAATCCTATGTTAAGTTGCTTCAGCACTCTAATGGCGGGCACCCCGAAGTTGATTCTATTGAACCAATCGGCAGACCTAAAGCTGCGAGATGGGCTGTAAACCGATTCTACCACCTTGACGATGATAAAACTTCAACTGCAAATCTGTGGTATGTTACAGAAAAATGGCGGCCAATATTAGGTGAATACAGGATTCCATTCGCCGAGGATAGTGGGGGCAACCAATTCTTCCTTGACCTAAAAACATCAGCGCCGTCAGTCAAGTTATGTGTGCATGATGAGAAATTTGCAATAGTGGAAATTGCACCCTCTTTTGAAGCTTTTATTGATGCGCTTTCAGTTGATCCTGACATGATTTAGATGCCGCAACTTACGGGTTTATGAATAGCAAAAATCTAATTAGATTCAAGGCAGCATTTGACCCCGAAAAATTTGAGTTGCTAGGAGGTCTCGAAGCATCTGACTATGCGCTTCGATTAACTAAAGAAG
>Ga0214166_1001131_pt1 | contig 12015 bp, 20 predicted proteins | sample TroBogepilimnion_27_FD_153005 | JGI IMG/M metagenome (GOLD analysis project Ga0214166, IMG submission 153005) | Freshwater microbial communities from Trout Bog Lake, WI - Practice 18AUG2009 epilimnion v3 | ecosystem: Environmental > Aquatic > Freshwater > Lake > Epilimnion/Euphotic zone ...
TACCGCAGGATTCGCTAATGTCGGGTCGCAAGGATGTTCGCACAACACTTGCGAACTTTATCGCGCCGCCTAATGTAGATGGCATCAACCAAGTCTTTACCTCGTTTCCTAAGCGTATTGACTTTCAGGTAAACGCCCTGCCTTCTCAGCTCTCTCGGTGCGCGGCAGTTATCCATATCGAAAGCGAAAACGAAAATCGCCTTGCTATTGGTGGCGCGCATAGTGGCGTGAAGCGTATTGACTACTCCGTTGCTATTCAGCTCTTTCACCATTCCATGGAGCGCAACTCCGAGGATGCTATGAACGACCTTGATAATGTCGTGGACAACCTCAAGACCGTTCTGCGTTCAGATCACCAATTTGGTGACTCTTCAGGAAACCTTGTCTGGCAGGGCGCAGAGCCAGTTATTAGCGCAAGCTACGGTGAGCCAATGTCTAACGATGGAACTTCCACAGAGACTTGGGCGATTATCCGTTTTGATGTTACCCAGATGATTCAAGCATAAGGAGAGAAATGGCAACCTTCACATACAACGGCGAATACGAAATTGTATTTCCGTCAATCGCCGTCACGGTTAAGCCTGGCGATACCTTCGAAGCGCCCGATGATTTCACCGCATTAAATGTTACACCCGCAAAAAAATCCAAGTCAGCCCCAACAGTAGGAGATGAATAAATGACACTAGCACAACCATCCGTCAAAAGTTACCTTGGGGTTGCCTTAGAGACAACCAAGGGAACTGCGGTAGCCGCAACTAACTTTGTGCCTATTACCCTTAACACCTTCAAGCCAGTTGATGTCATTGCTCCTTTGTATGACACCGGTATTCGTGGCTCAATGGTTGAAAACTACAACTATGTTCAAGGTCGCCGCAATAGCACCGTTGATTTTGGTGGCCCAGTATTCGCTGACACTATCGGCTTCTGGATTGCTGGCGTTCTTGGCGATGTAACCACAACAGGTTCAACCGCTCCTTACACTCACGCTATTGCACTTAAAAACGCAGTCGGCGGATCGGGAGACGCACAACCTAAGTCGCTAACTATTACTGACTTCTACTCAGAGGGAACTCGTTACTATCCCGGCGTTCAAATTACCGATTTCGGCTTGACTTTCAATGCTGACGGAATGTTGGAGTACGCCGTTAAAGCCATGGGCTTCCCATCAACAACCACAAGCGCGCCAACACCTTCCTTCTCTACCGTTCTCCCAACTCAGGTTTGGACAGGAACAGTAACAATTAGCGGAACAACCGTTGGTAGCGTTCGCACAGGTACATTGGACTTGTCGCGTAAAGCTGAAGCTATTTGGGGAGTATCTAATACCCAAGCTCCTTACCAAGTATTCCTTGGCTCATTGACAACAAAGGGCAAGGTCACTTTTGTTATGGATAGCGAAACTCAGCTTACAAATTACATCAACAACACTCAGCCAGCTCTTACCTTTAACTTCTCAACAGGAACAGGCGCAACTGCAACCCAAGTTCAGTTCACCGTTTCCAAGGGCGCTTATGTAATGGGCGCTATTGAGCGTAACGCGGAATATGTCGAAGTTACGGTTGATATTGAAGGTCTTGGAAATACCACCGATGTTGGTGCAACGGCTGGATATTCTCCAATTAAGTTCACCTTACAGAACGCGCTCCCAAGCGGAACATTTCAGTAAGCGCGTAAACTAGATGTCTGTCGGGCAGCCGCCTTCCCTGCCCGCCAGACCCTATTTCGTGAAGGCAAAGCTGGAAGGAAACCATGTCTAAAGTTATTACGCTCCCATCGGGCAATACTGTCACCTTGCGCGATCCAAGTACGCTACGAGTTAAAGACCGCAAGAAAGTCTTTCAAGCCGCAAACGGTCAAGAAGGCATTTTGCAAGCTATGTCAATGGTGGATGGACTTATTGCCGTTCTTGTTGAGGCATGGTCATTTGATTTAATTCTTCCATCCGTTCATCTTGCCTCTATTGACGAACTCACTATGGCAGATTATGACGCTTTGGCGGTTCATGTTTCAGAAGCGCAAGATGCGCTCTTTCCATCGCTTGCCCAAACCCCTGAATCAGAATCGAACCCCGATAGCCCTTTCGACAAATCCAACGCTTAAAGTGGGCGTTGGAAGGTCAAGATAGAACACCCGGCGCGCAATATCCTGATGACCAGTTTTTTTATTATTACTGCGCCAAAGAATTTGGCTGGACTATTGAAGAAACCGATAACCAGCCAGCCGCAATGGTTGATTGGCTTATGTCTATTGATACCGTCATGAAACAGGTCGAGAGTGATAAACACTAACATTAATCAAGTCAGACGAGCAATCACTCACAAAATAGACGACATTGATGTTGGCGCTCGCGCCGCCCGCGATGAAATGATGACCACCTTTATTCAGCTTGCCCAAGAAGAAATCAAGGGGCAACGCGGCAAAGTTGGCAATAAATGGGAAAAAGCCACGCCGGGCGAACCACCCAAGAACCGCACAGGCAACTTGCGCCGATCCATTCGTGGCGAAAAATCCCGCGAAGGATTTGCCAGCTATACCGCCGTTGTCGGCCCAACCATTATTTACGGTCGGTCGGTTGAAGTCGGTGGCAAATACGCACCGCCTACATGGAGACACAATGAGAAGTTTCCATATATGCAACCAGCATTTAATAAATTCAGAAGTTTAATTGGCACTATTGTCCGCAAGCATCTAGGTTAGGAAGGAACAACAATGGCTGACTTTCTTCCCCCAGTAATTCTTGAAATTCAAGCAAAAGCTACTGAAGCAATCGCTAGTATGCAAAAGGTCAATGGCGAGCTTGATAAAATGCAAAAGAACGCGCTTAAGGCTGGCGGTTCTATTGATGTCATGACCAAAGCCTCAAAGTTTGCAGGTGTCGCACTTGTTGGCTTAGGTGGCGCTTTTGGCGTTATGGCAGTTGCAGGAATTAAAGCCGCGCTAAGCGTTCAAAAAGCACAGGCTAATCTTAAGACCGCCATTACCGATACTGGCGTAAGTTTTGCCAACGCTAAGCCATATATTGATCAGCAAGCCGAGGCTATGCTCAACCTTGGTTTTAGCACCGAGGATACTTACGCCGCTTTAGCTCAAATGACCGCTGCAACGCGTAGTCCTAGAACCGCTTTGGAATCTCTTGGAGCTACCGCCGACCTTGCTGCTTTCCAGCACGAATCATTGGCACAAGCCGCCGACACCGTTGCTCGCGCTTCTATGGGTCAAGCTCGCGGTCTTGGTGATTTAGGTTTGGCTCTTGGTAAGACAATTCCTAAAGGCGCAAGTCTGCAACAAATTTTGGCAATGATTGAAGTGCGAACCAAAGGCGCTGCTGCCGCCGCCGCTCAAGCTAATCCTTGGTCTGTCTTGCAAGTGAAGTTTAAGGCGCTTGAAGAACAATTAGGCAATGCGCTACTTCCTACTTTTACCAAGATTACCGATTGGCTTATTAAAGACGGCATCCCTGCTCTTAAGGCGTTTGGCAAATGGATCGGTGACAACAAGGGAATCGTTGAGGCCTTTGTCGCTACTCTTGCCGCGATATGGGTAGCTCCTAAAGTTGATGCGTTGCTAGGTGTTCTTGCTACTTTAACCGCCGCATTTACTGGAGTCGCTGGCGCTGCTGGCGCTGCCGCTACTGCCGAAGGCGCTGCCTTGGGTGCGGGTGCTACTGGCGGGCTTGCAACAGGCGCACTAACAAAAGTCGCTCCGTATGTTGGACTCCCCGGCGCTTTGGCTGCGGGTATCGCGTGGGCATCTACTAAGGGTCAAAAGAACACCATGCTTCCCGGCACAAACATTCCTTATCCTTCTCGTATGCCTATGCGTGGTGCAACTTCTGTACCCACGACAACTGCCGCGACCCCGCTTGCTCCTTTGTCTAGCTTGCAAGGCCCCGGCGTTCATCTCATCGCCTCAGCCGCTAAAACTAAATCAACAAGTAAAACCTCTGTTGCTAAAGCGAAGCGCGGTACAATGGGCGCTGGTTCTGCTCCTATAACGATTAATGTTAATGGCGCGCAAAACCCAACCGCTACTAGCAAGGCGGTTGTTACTGCGATTAAGAGCGGAGCAAGATAGTGACAACTCCTTCGTCTGCTTATCAGTTTGCCTTTAACGGATTCTTATTTGGCGCTGGTACGCCTTATGTAGTGGAAAACATTGACGGTCTTGCTGACCTTCCCGCCCTTCGCGTTCAGGATGACAACCGAGGCTACATTGACGGATCATGGTCGGGTCGAGATTTCCTAGATTCTCGCACCGTAACCTTTGACCTTATTATCACCGGAGACGGAACGCACAACGCGCAGTATTACTACAAGCAACTGCAATCAAATCTGACCTATCAGCAGTTAGGTAACTATCCTTCAACCATTACCTCTAGCGCCTATCAGCTTGGGCTATTTCAGTTTTATTTGACCTCTGCTACAGGCTTGCAACGGATGTACGGTCGCGTTCGCGCTATTAAGACCACGATTGACCCAGACTTTTCCTTTGGCTTTATCGCCACTCAGGTTGAGTTTTACTTCCCTGATCCTCGTTACTATGACGATACGGCAACGGTAACTTCTGGAACATCGGTTACGGTCAATAACACAGGTTGGGCAACCACCTGCCCTACGATTTATATTGCCACTCCGCCAGCTTCAACCTTTAGCATTACTGACGGCTTTAGCAACTATATGTATTTCTCTAATGTCAATACATCGCAAAGCATTACGATAGATTTACTTGCTCGCTCTATCTATCAGAACTCCACCTATGCTCGTCAGATTTTGACTGTTGCCTCTAGCTGGCTCAGCCAACCCGGTAACACTTCATCTACTTGGTCAATGAGTTCAGGTTCAATGCAAGTAACCTATCGGAACGCTTATGTCTAATTATCGTTATTTTATTACTCAGCTCTATCAGAGCGGAATTAACGCAAACCCTATTGTTGCTGAAATTCCTTTTACCAATGTGAACTTTACCCAAGAGGTAAATAACAACGGTACTTTTACTGGCGAGGTATTGCTCTCTGGCTTGTCGCAGGGAGCGTATGGCGTGACGGCGAATGTCGTGGCAAATACCATCCCCGGACAGTTTGCGCTTTATGTGGACTTTAATGGATCGCCTGTATGGGGCGGTGTTATCTGGAATCGTGAATATAGCTCTGATACGCAAATTTTGACTATTACAGGTCAAGAAATGATGTCGTACTTTAACCGCCGAGTCATTTACAATACTGCGGGCGGTGCGGGCGGTAGCACCGTTTTCACCAATCAAGACCCTTGCTACATCGCCAATCAGCTCATCACTCAAGCCCAAACTGCAACCTATGGCTATATTGGTGTAGCTACAAACACCACGACATCGGGCTACTCGGTCAGCCGCACCTATTACAACTTCGAATTAAAAACTGTCTATCAAGCCATTAAGGATTTATCTACTGGTTTGGATGCGGGAACGCAGACCCCATTTTTTGATTTCCGCATTGTTCCTAGCTATGCAAGTGGCACAGGTGTCAGCGCCATTACTAACACCTTTACTATGGGCGTTCCTTATCTTGGCAACGGATCATATAACGCGGCTACTTCTAGCGCCCATGTCTTTGACTTTCCCGGCAACATTGTTTCTTACACTTATCCCGAAGATGGCACAACAACCGCTAACACGGTGTACGGCTTAGGTTACGGCGCAAATGTCAGCAAGCTCATCGCCACCGCCGTTGATTCATCCAAGCTTGGCACATGGCCTTTGCTGGAATCCTCAGCCAGCTTTATTGACATCAACGACCCCACGCTTCTCAAAGCCGTTACCCTTGGTCAAGTGAACGCTTTGTCCTACCCACCAACAACGGTTCAGGTTGTCATTCCGTCTTATGTTGATCCGCAATTTAATACTTACAAACTAGGCGACTTCGTGCGCTTATCTATTAACGATGATTTCTTCCCATCTAGCACAGGTGGCGTTGCGGCTAACGAGGTCTATCGTATTGTTGCCATGAGCGTATCGCCCGGCGAAAATGCTCCAGACCGCGTGACTTTAACCCTAACCCTTCCCCTTGCTACAACAGGAACGGTGAGCTAAATGGCGTATGCAAATCTAACTCCTAACTTGCAAGATATGTTTAACCAAATCAACGACCGACTTCGCAAACTAGAAAGCGGGCCGAACTCGGCGCAATATGCCGCAGATGCCGCGCAATCAACTGCTTATAATTCTCAAAATGTTGCTACTCAAGCTTTACAAGCCTCTACTGCGGCGCAAACAACGGCAAACGGCAAAAATGCTATTTACCGACAAGGCACAACTCCAACCACCCCTTACACAGGATCACAATTTGTTGTTGGAGATATGTGGTTTAACACAAGCTCCGACAATGCTATTTCTACTTGGAACGGCACAACTTGGGGAGCTAACTCTCTTGGCACTAACGCTCTTGCTAACTTTTCGGCTAACAAAATTAATTCTGGAACTATTGACGCAAGTGTTGTCAATGTGTCCAACATTAACGCTGGAAATATATCAACAGGTTATTTAGCTTCTGGGCGTATTGCGGCTAGCACCATTACTGGCAGTCAGATTGTGGCTGGTTCGATTACGACCGATAGATTGACCGCCGGAACTTTAACAGGTTACACAATTCAAACCGCATCAAGCGGAAACTATGTTCAATTAACTGGTTCAAGCAATTCTTTGGATTTTTATGTTGGCAGTAGTGCAACCGCGCATATTGTTCCATTATCAACTTATGGCGTAATTATTCATTATGGTTCTTCACCCGATGGCTCTGGTGGAACTTTTCCACAAATGTATGTTGGTAGTGGAAATGTGTCTTTAGCGGCAAACACAAGCAACTTAATTGGTGTTAGCACAGGAGGCATAAGCGTTACTGGCACAACCACTTTAACTGGATTGACTTATGCTAGTGGTAACAGAACTGGAACAAGTAGCACCTCAAATACTTTTTTTAATTCAACTACTGGATTTTGGACATATTCCACCGCATCTAGTGAGCGTTACAAAAACAGTATTGTTGATTTAACAACCGTTCCAGAATTTGCACCTTCTAAAATTCTTGAATTGCGACCTAGAGCTTTTAAATATAATAATGATTATTTGCAACCAGATGATCAGCGTTATGACGCTTTAATTCCCGGTTTTATTTCTGAGGAAATGGCTGAGGTTTTGCCAATAGCGGTAGATATTCAAGACGGCAAAATTGAAACTTGGAACGAAAGAATGTTGATACCGGGCATAATAGGATTGCTTCAAGACCACGAAACACGACTAGCTAAGTTAGAAGGCAAATAATGGCTGAAGTAGATATAGAAAATGTATTAAAAGTGTTGCGCGATATTATCGGGGGTCAAGCCCAAGAAATCGCCGTACTCAAAGCATCGTTGGAAGCGGCTTTAACTCCGACTCCATACACCACCGCAGTACCCGAGCGACCAGATGTGACTGGCCCGCAAGGAATCCAACCAACTAACCCATAACCGTAAAGGTGCAAATGAACGCCACGCAATTAGCTAACGCCGCAAACTGGGCGCAGGTACTCTGGGCAAGCGGAGCCGCACTCGCAACAATCGCCGCGATAGGAAAGGTTTTCTTTTCGATTAAGCACAAGCTAGACAACATCGAAGCTCATACTTACAAGCGCAACGGTGGATCATCTATGGCAGATGCGCTACACAGGTTAGAGGTAGCGGTTGCCGAGAACACTAAATTGACACAAAAGATTTCACGCGAGTTGGCAAAGCTAGAAGGGCGTTTTGAGAACCACATCGAAGAAGGTTTATGATGCGCGTGAGAAACCGCAGGAAACTGAGGATTCTCTTTCGAGCGTGGTTTGAGTCGTTTCTTACATTCGAACTTGTCTTACACTTTAAAGACCTCATTAAAAAAGATGTTCTTGTTCAGGCTGGCTTAGCCGCCCTATTTCCCATTTTGTATCGGTGGGTTAATCCTAACGACAAATTTCCCAACGGAGACTAATGTTCAATAAGAAATATATCCATGAATCAACTGGCGATGTTCTTACTTTCTCCGAGCTAATTAGTTGGAAAATTCAGAGCATTATCCGTAACTGGTTCTTTGTCATTGGCTGGACTGTCATTACCGTTGTCTGGTGGATTCGCCCACATTGGTTCGGTGATGATTCCTCGTATGTCAAGTGGATGAACCTCGCCTCATGGCTTGCCGTCACCGTTGAATTGATTATCGGTATCGCCATGATTGGGCAGACCAAGCGCGATGCGCAAATCATCCGCCACATTCTCAAGCTAGAAAAGCAAGAAATCGAACACCTGCAAGACCTACTCGAAGGCAAAGATGACTGACGCTCACTCGCAAAAGCTCACCCTGCACCTAGCGACCAATGTACCGGAACATTCGCCGCGCGAGTCTGATCCGCACTACCACTTATTCAACCAAGCCAAGGAGCGCATCAAGCGCCAAGGGCTATGGAAGTGCATAGTTGCCGATGACCTGTGTTCGGGTGAGCCCGAGCTTCACCATTCGACCATTGAGTTTTCTCAGATTGAAAGCACAGACCCCGCCAAGATAGAACAGGCGTTTGGGTTACATTTTGCCAATGATGACGATTTTCAGGCATGGATTGAATCGCCGGGCAATCTAGAAGTTCTGTGCGTAGCTCACCACCGTACACGGTTCGGAATACATGACATCCCCGCGCCCCTTTGGGATGCGCTAAGATTCAGAAAGGCTGGTTCTCTGCCAGCCGCCGAACACATCTCAGGAGATCAATAATGGCAAAGTTTAGTTATCATGTAACCGCTAAGGAAAAGGCACTTGCCGAACATTATGTTTATGGCATCTTGGCTGCTGGTCTTGCTGCTCACCAGCTTGCACCACACGATTCACTCAAGCAACTTGCAATCAAGGCGCTTGTAGCTGGTCTTGTTGCTCCAATCCTTGCTCGCGTAAATCCTAAGTCGCTTGTCAATCAGATTGACGCGGCAACAGGCGCACCTTCAACTCTAACCGCACCAGTTGTTAACGCAGTTATCGCTGACGCAACTAAGTTGGTTCAAGCAGACGCAACAAAGTAATTAACCCGACATAGCCCCTAGCCTTCGGGTTGGGGGCTATTTCTATTGAGAGGCAGAGATGGCAACCGCACAAGATGTTCTGAATGTCGCCAGAAGTCAGATTGGCTTTCACGCTGGCGCGCAAGATGAAAACCCTTATGGCATTTGGTACGGCATCAAGAACGCGCCGTATTGCGCAATGGGTGTCTCATGGTGCTTTGCCCAAGTCGGTCTGTCTAATCTCATTGCCGCGCAAACCCCTAAAGGATTCTCCTACAACCCTGCCGCGCTTCCTTGGTTTCAGCGCCAAGGTCTAGTCGTTAATAAATACCAAGGGCAACCCGGCGACCTAGCCTTTTGGGATTGGAATTCTGACGGCGTTGTTGACCATGTTGAGATTATCGAAAACGCCTCGCCTGACGGATTGACAACCATCGGATTTAACACAGGCAACCCTAACGACTCCATTCATGAAAGCGGATGCTTCCGAGTTCACCGACCTTATTTCTATCTCGCCGCGATTGTCCGACCCAAATACCCAGTAGCCCTAAAACCCGTTTCTAAGGGCGTTACAAGCAAGAAAGCGACTGCTGCGGTAGCGGGTACAGGAACGGCGGTTGCGGGCGTTACAGGGGCCGTACATAGCGGATTAATGACTACTACGCCGACCGCTACGACCAAAGCCACAACAGTATTCGTTGCCCCGCCATTTCCTACTAGCGCGACTGCTTTTAACCTCGGTCAACAGAACGATGCCGTGATGACGGTGGAGAAGGCTTTACTCAAAGCTGGACTGCTTCCCGCTCAATATGTCACAGGGATCATGAATACCCAGACTGAACAGGCTTTAGTGAAATATGAAGGCAAGGAAGGCATCAAAGTTACAGGGGCGCTCCCGCAAATAATCTACGACCAACTTAAGGGTTCGCTATGAAGCACTTTAAGTTTCAGATATTTGATGCCAAGCAATTAGCAATCGCCATGACTAGCGCGTTTAGCACATGGGCGGCAACAGGCTTTCAACACGACCTGCCCCACCTTGGCTACATCCTCATTGGCTTTGTGACTGGTGGATTAGTCTCGCATAACGCCGAAGCAAATCCCAATGTTACCCCGACATCCCACATTCAGACCCCATACCTCGCCAACATTGAAGATAATAATTCGGGAGCTCCCGAGCCAGTTCCTTCCTATCAACCCGAAGGCACAGATGTAAAGAAGGTCATACAAATCAATAGCGGTATCGTTCACTAGACACACCCCGAAATACACCAAGCCCCTGTTCAATCATGCTAGTCTCTACCCTAACTCTAGGGAGGCTATATGGATGAGCAGGGGCTTCTTTCTGCTATTGAAGAACTAATGAATAGTCCAGTCGTTACAGGATTTCCTTGTAGCGTGGGCGAATTTCTAAAGCAGATTAATGACAAAGAGCGAACGGCATTTAACGCGCTCTTGGAGAATCAGAAATTCGGCACAATCCGTATCTATGAAATGTTGCAAAAGAACAATTACACGGTGGCTAAAGCTGCGCTTTACAAACACCGCCGAAAGCAATGCAGGTGCTTTGAATGAGCCTAGCTGACGATTTAGAGAAGGCGCAGAAAGAACTTAATCCGCAGGTTGCCGAGCTTCGTAAGGCGTTGCTTAGCACTCAAAAGCAGTTAGCGGATGTCAAGAAAAAGAAAGACGACTTTACTGCCGCCGTTGTTCAAGCCGCGCATAATGCCATGCTTTCATACGGCCCAGTACCGCCAATCACTCCACCGAAAAAGGACACTCGCACTAAACGCGCCGAGGTAGCTCTTTTGCACTCAACTGACTGGCAACTTGGTAAGCAAACTCTTACTTACGACACCAAAGAGTGTGAGCGCCTAGTCAAGCAGAGCGTAGAGAAAACAATCCGCATCGCCAATATCCAACGCGCTGATCACCCTGTTAAAGAGATTTACCTAATGCTTGGTGGCGACATCGTGGAGAACACGACCATATTCCCCTCTCAGGTGTACGAAGTGGACTCGGATGTTATGTCGCAGTTCGTGGAAGCATCGCGCATCCTTATTGACATAGTTCGCACACTTCTTGCTAACTTTGAGAAGGTAACGGTTATTTGTGAGCCAGGCAACCACGGTCGCGTCGGAAAATTAGGAGAGCTTCCCAAAGATGTGAACTGGGATAAGTTGACCTATATGTTCGCCGGACTAGCTCTCAAAGACGAAAAGCGTTTGACTTGGCAAATGACAAAGGAGGATATTCAGCGTGTCCACATCCCAGACCCAACAGGCAAAAGTAACGGATATAAAGCGTTGCTTATTCACGGTGACGAAATCCGATGGGGTACTGCATCCACCATTGTCCGATTCGCAGACCGTTGGAAGTCAGGTGCGTATAAGTTCTTCGATGAAGTGGACAAAATCACCAAAGGGTTTGATTTCCGCGATCTTTACATCGGACATTTCCACCAACACCAAAGCTGGAACATGGCAAACGGTGAGGGTTCAGTATTCATGTCAGGCGCAGTCGAAACAGGCAACCGATACGCCAGAGACCTGCTTGCCAGTAACGGAGAGCCTAGCCAGCGCCTTCACTTCGTTGATCCAGAACGCGGGCGTGTAAGCGCCGAGTATCGCCTCTGGTTGGATTAGAACATCTGTTCGAACACATCCGTCAGGATGTGGGCTAAATCACAAAAAATTTTTAAGATTTGGCTAAATATCCTTGACTTGAGGTTAGCGGAAGTATATCTTTAAGACATGAGCGAACGGCGCTCAAGATTCTGGAGAAATCGAAATGGCTACAAATCTTGAAGAACTTTCAACTGCTGAATTAGTAGCACAAATTAAGCAAATGCTTGCAGAGCGCAGAGCGCAATTTGAGCGCGATTATTGCGACAAGGTTGGCGCATAATTAAATAAAACAAAAACCCCTAGGTGCAGGATTGCCTAGGGGTTATTTGTCATTGCGGGGGGATGCGGATACTACTCTA
>Ga0214166_1001133_pt1 | contig 11995 bp, 10 predicted proteins | sample TroBogepilimnion_27_FD_153005 | JGI IMG/M metagenome (GOLD analysis project Ga0214166, IMG submission 153005) | Freshwater microbial communities from Trout Bog Lake, WI - Practice 18AUG2009 epilimnion v3 | ecosystem: Environmental > Aquatic > Freshwater > Lake > Epilimnion/Euphotic zone ...
GCCGCCGGCGCGTGCTACTTTATCGGCGAGCACGGTGATGTCAGGGTGGATGGTGCGACCTCGGCCTGCAACCCACGTACGCATGCTGTCGACAGCTCCCTTGCGGATATTGTGGTTGGAAGTTGGATTGGAAATGTCGACTCCACTCATCCGTGTTTGGGCGGTGAATGGTACAAACGTTTTTTGCCAATCTTCACCCTCAACTTTGCGAATCCCGATTTTTTCACGCGCAAGGGTCACAATACTTCGACCTTCGGGAGTTTCATCGGCAAGCGAGGCGAGGTAGGCTGCCTCAGCTAATCGTTCGAGGCTCACGCCAGGTAGCGGGAGTAATTCAGCAGCTTGACGATTCCCTAAGGTGATTGTTCCCGTTTTATCCAGCAGCAGGACGTCGATATCGCCAGCGGCTTCGACGGCTCGTCCTGAAGTGGCGATGACATTACGACGTACTAGACGATCAATCCCGCTGATCCCGATGGCACTAAGTAAACCGCCAATCGTGGTGGGAATCAGACAAATAAATAGCGCCACCATGACGATGAGGCTCGTGTCGACTTTCGTCCCACTGTGGGGTTGGGCCGAGGCAAAGCTCGCAAAGGCTGGGAGGCTGAGGCAGACGCCAGCGAAGACTAAGGTGAGGCTTGTGAGCAGAATCCCGAGAGCGATTTCATTAGGCGTACGTTGGCGGGTGGCACCTTCGACGAGTCCAATCATCCGATCAATAAAGCCATGACCTGGCTCAGCAGTGACTTCCACGATGATACGGTCGCTGAGGACGCGAGTTCCACCGGTGACGGCCGCCCGATCACCACCACTTTCACGGATTACCGGGGCTGATTCTCCAGTGATAGCAGATTCATCCACGCTGGCAATGCCTTCGACCACTTCGCCGTCGGCCGGAATGGTGTCGCCACTTTCGCATACGACACGATCGCCCTTATGGAGGTCGGTGGCGGCGATTTTAATCTCTTCCTCCCCGCGTAAACAACGTGCCATGGTTTTGGTACGCGTCCGCTTGAGTGAATCCGCTTGGGCTTTGCCACGCCCTTCAGCGATGGCTTCCGAGAAGTTGGCAAAGAGAACGGTGAACCACAGCCAAAGGGCGATTTGAAGCCCAAAGCCATTGGGTGAGCCGTTGACGTATTGGTAGATGATTTGGAGGCTGACGGCCAAGGCTCCGACGGCCGTTACGAGGATGATGGGATTACGCCAGAGTGAAGCTGGGCTTAATTTGCGGAACGCATCTGCGAGGGCGCGCAGCATGATTTCCCGATTCCATGAACTAATTTTAGAGTGTTTCATGAAAGTAGCTTAGAAAGTTTGGCCTGATTTCGTCAGGAGGTGTTCGAGGAAAGGCCCGATTGTGAGGGCGGGGAAATAGGTTAAACCGGCAATGATGAGAATCATCCCCGCGAGTAGGATGCAGAAGACAATCCCATCGGTGGGGAAAGTGCCCGCCGATGGTGGCGTCAGGCGTTTCTGCGACATACTCCCAGCAAAGTATAGGACGGGCAGGATGACGCCGAAGCGCCCTAAAATCATGACCAAGCTCCCGGCCCAAAGGTAAAAGGGCTTGGTCGCATCTAACGTGCCCATTGCCGACCCGTTGTTATTGGCCATTGAAGCCCAGCCATAAAGCACTTCGGTGATGGCGTGGGGGCCATGAGAGCCGATGCCACTGCGTCCGGCTTCGAGATAAAAAGAGCCGACGCAGCCTAATAGCACGAGACCGCAGGGAAGTAGTACGGCGATAGCCGCCGCACAGACTTCATGGGATTCGATTTTTTTGCCGAGGTATTCGGGCGTTCGACCTACCATCAAGCCTGCCAAGAAAACCGTGAGCGTAATCATCATCACCATGCCGTAGAGTCCAGATCCTACGCCCCCGAACACGATTTCACCTAACAACATGTTCAGGCAAGCCACCCCGGTCGTAATGGGGGAGAGGGAGCCTTGGGAAGCATTCGTGGCCCCAGTGGAGGTAGCGGTAGTCACTTGGGACCAAACGACACTAGAGACTACACCATGGCGCGTTTCTTTGCCTTCCATGGTGATATTTTTGCCAGCCTCCATTAAACCGTTTGCGGGGTGAGTTTCGGCATAAAGTGATAATGCAATCGCGCTAGTTAAAAATAGTCCCATGACCGCTAAAATAGCCCAGGCGTGCTTATGCGCTTTGGTCATCCGGCCGAAGGCATCAACGCATGCGGCAGGCAAGAATAGCATCGCAAAGATTTCCAGGAAGTTGGTCAGCGGAGTTGGGTTTTCAAAGGGGTGAGCGGAGTTGGCACCAAAAAAGCCTCCTCCGTTGGTCCCGATTTGTTTAATCGCAATTTGCGAAGCTGCTGGACCGAGAGGAATGGTTTGCGTCGCCCCTTCGAGGGTGTGGGCTACGGCATAGGGTCGGAAGGACATGACCACCCCTTGTGACAGCAGAACTACCGCAAGAATAAAACAGAATGGAAGCAGGACGTAGAGCGTAGTACGTGTAAGATCGGCCCAGAAGTTGCCTAAGCTTGAAACTTGATTTTGTCGCAGACCTCGGGCAAGCGCTGCAATGACGGTGATGCCAGTTGCGGCACTCAGAAAGTTTTGGACGCCGAGACCCAGCATTTGGCTGAAGTAGCTTAACTGACTTTCGCCCGCGTAGGTTTGCCAATTGGTATTAGTAACAAAAGAAACCGCGGTATTGAGAGCGACGCCAAAGTCCAAGTTGCCTACCTGCTGAGGGTTGAGGGGTAGAAAGCTTTGAAGCGATAAAAGACCCAGTAAGATGACGATTCCAGCCAAGTTGAAACTGACCAATGCAAGTGCGTATTGCCGCCAGGACATGTCCTCATGGGGGTTGATGCCAAGCAGGCGGTAGAGCAGGGTTTCTAGGTGCCCAATCCATTTGAGGAAATTAGGGATTTCGCCTTCAAGGACTCGGACCATCCATGATCCCGCAAAAGGGGTGGTAGCGATCAGGAGCGCCGGCAGAAGGATGAGGAGTGTGAGGTCGAAGGAATTCACCTCACCATTATAGGTCCACAGCGTGGGTTGACCTAGTTAAGTTGGGGCCGTTATTTACTAATTTAATGTTAACTAGCTAGATGATCGATCTGATTAAAGTGACTGTTTACCTCATGTATTTTAAATTGACTCAGTCTTTGCTCAAAAATAGTCAAACGGTGACAAAAATATAAAAAAATTTATATAATAATTGCCTTTAAGGGAGACTTCAAAGGCTTGCTAAGCCACTAACTAACAAACCAAATAAACAGCAGGTCTTCCGCGTCCTCCATCAAACATGCGATTCAGCCACTGGCGCGCTTTTAGTTTATCTTGGAACTTAACCCATCAGTTTAGTCCTCATCGTGGGTGGTCGGGCTGTTTGGGGCGTGGTTTATCGGCATGCTTAAAGCATCGTGAATATTTGGAGTGGTACCGGTTTATTTCGGCTCCCGAGTTTGCATTGATTCGTAGTCTTGACTCTTTAGTTTGGTTTAAAGGTTTACGCGGTTATCTTTCGCGCCGTTGGCCAAGCCAGCGTGTTTATAAGGTTCTTCAGGATACTTATCGCTTCGGTTTAGAGAATCCTGGGCCTTTGCAGCGGGCTTTGTTGTGGGGTGAGACGATTAAGGTTTTAGACTTACCGATCGATGACGAAGCGGGACCCATGCAGTTGTTTTTAAGTCATGATCCCCTTTTTAAGCGTGAAGGTGAGTGGGCCTTGACGCTGTGTTGTCCGCAATTCGGCGGCAAATTAGTCTCCTTGGGATTTTCGGTGGAAAACGTTGCAGGAGGTTGGGTTTTATACGCTGGAGCCATTCAGCATCATGGTGGAATTAGCCCTGAGCATATTAAACTAGCTCACCGGGCTTTATTTGGCGTCCGCGCTAAATCCCTACTGGTTTATTTACTCGAAGAGTTTGCCCGTAATCTTGGTTTTAAACGAATTTTAGGGGCTTCCAATGCCATCCACATGAGCCATCGGAAGCATCTTATCAATGTGCCCTGGAATCGGATTACGTTCGATTACGATCAAACGTGGTTAGATATCCGGGGAACTTTGGTGGAAGATGGTTGGTATGAAATCCCATTACGTAATCCACGTCGTGCCCCTGTGGATATTAAGCCTAATAAACGTACGATGTATAAACGTCGTTATGCTTTCTTGGACCGCGTCGATCAAGCAATGGAAAAAGCCCTGCAACCAGGTGCAGTGCTTTTGGTCCATGAAGTTGCGAGTGTTTGACTTACTTAGCCGTGCCGCCAATGCGCGACTTGCTGAGGGCTAAGTCGTCAATCCAGACGGTGAAACCTTCACCGGCGGCGGGTTGATAATTTAGCCAACCAAAGCTCATGCTGTCGTAGTTGGCAGGTAGTTCTGCGCCTTCGAATTTACCGGCACCTTTATTGACGGCGATGTCGGCAACTTCCGTGCCATTAATGTAAAAATGGTAGGACTGCGTGGTGTTATCGACGGACCATTCTGCCAGCGTCCATTCATCGGTGTACTTGGCCCGGGTCTTCGTGCTTACGCCGAATTCTTTGCGTTTCGAGGGTTGGACATTGTAGAGCCAGGCATAGGTTCCAGCGGTGTTGTAACTGTTGCCCATCATGCGGATTTCAATGGGGTCATTGAAAAGCGGTGAGCTTGCTTTGCCACTGACGAAGGTGGTGTGGATCGAACCAGTGGTCTTGCCTTCAGGGACGAGTGGCAACGGGGCCGGGAGTTTGACTTTAAAATAAAGTCGACCCCAGAACTGGCCACCTAAGGCGGTGAGTTCAGGGCCAGCTTGTTTGACGAGGGTTCGAGGGCCTTTGACGGCGGGGTTTAATTGCAGGCAGTGTTTGCCGCTATGGGCGTTGCCTTCGACGACTTCGACCGAACCATTTTTCGTAAACCCTTTGGGGATTTGCCCGACGGGAGTGGATTCAAAGTCCTCGTTGATGATCAACTTGGAGGTGGAGTTATCCGCGGCGAAAGTTGCGGCTGCGGGCAAGAGTAGGAGGAATTTTAGCATGTGGTTTCGCTTTGAGGCGTAAATGATAGTTGGCATTGGTCGAGACGGGAATCGTGGAAAAATAAAAGGGCCCTTTAAGGGCCCTTGTTAAGAAAGATGGGGTAGGTGCTCAGCGGTGCCACCAATTGCGCCAATTATTCCAGCGGTTGTTCATCCAGTTGCGGTCATTATCACCATCGTTATCGTGATCGTGGCCATTGCTTGGAGGCGTCGGCGTGGGCTGCTTGGGGGGAGTTGGCGTAGGTGCAGGAGGAGTCGGAGGCGTAGGTGCAGGGGGCGTCGGCGTGGGCGTGGGGGTTGTTGAACCGCTGTCAGGCAAGAGGGCAATGCCTGCTAAGAGGTTCTGAGCAATAGGGGAGCCCAGGCCGGTGGTTTCGTCATAGCCAGTGCCCGCGGAGTAGGTACCCGTGTTGCCACTCGTGATGTCGTCGAAGAATAGCGAGTATTGCGAGGTGCCTTGGTTCGTGGCATTGGCAACCGTGTAGAATGAAGGGTTGGCTTGCGTTGTAGGGTGGAGCGATTGAGCCACGCGCAGTTCGTCGGCTAAGGCGTACATAGCACTCACGATGGGCGAGCTCGCACTCGTGCCACCCACGGCCCACCAGCCACTCGTGCCATTATAAGGGGTGGAGTCGTAGACTGAAACCCCCGTGGCAGGATCGGCTACCGCAGAGACGTCAGGGTAGGAGCGGTAGGTATTACTGTTCCAACCATTTTGATAGTTCGGGCGCGTGAAGATAGCACTGAAACCACCACCACTACCCGACCAAGCGGATTCGGCACCAATGCGATTGCCTGCCGTGTCGAGGGGTAAAGTGGTACCACCCACCGCGGTAACGCTGGGAGAAGCTGCTGGCCAGGAGGTGCCTTGCGAAGAACCGCTGTCGCCCGAAGAAGCGAAGAAGGCTACGCCTGTGCGATTGAAATGAGATTCATAGGCAGACTGTCCGTTGAATTCAGGGGAGCCCCAGCTCATGCTGACCACATTAGCACCTGCGGCGACCGCTGCATCCACCGCCGTCATCAAATCATCTAAGGATGCTGAGCGAGCTACTGAGAGAATGATGTTCGCTTTCGGAGCAATCGCGTGGGACCATTCAACGTCGAGCGAGGTTTCTAAAGCCCAGCCTGCGTCAACGGTCGTCGACGTAGTGCTCGTACGAATGATTTGCAGGGTAGTTGCTGGTAAGCCGTATTGCTTACTAAAAGTATTTAGGTCGCTTTGAATCGTCGGGCTGCCGTACGGCACAATAATAGCAATCGTGCGACCCGCACCGCCGTTGGGAAGTTGATCGAGCCCGTAAGCATGGCGGATTTGCGTGGGCGAATAGGCGGTAGGACCAGTCGCAGCCCGTGAGGTCACGGTCCGGTGGCGATGCACCGCGGCCGTAGGTTTCACCGTAGCAGGCGGGACGTAAACATAGCGAGGTTGTTCAAAGATGAAAGACCACCAACTGGTCTGGGATGAAATAACTGGGGTTGCGAAAGCAACGGCCGTAAGAGCTACTAAAACAGCACGTGGGGTTTTCATAACAGTTTTTATTTTAACCCGTTTTGAGGGGAGTCAAGGCTGGGCCCCTAAGGATTAGGCAGAAATTATTAATAAAAATTCTATAAAATTGGGAACTTAGGGGTCTGGTTTTAAAGGGTTTAGAGGGTTAAGATTTCAGCTACTCAATAAAAAACTCCACGGTTGAAGGTGGAGTTAGCGGAGTCCCTCTCAGGGACTTATGGATCTAGGTTTTAGGCTCCAGTTACCGTGCTCGTGCCCGTGGTGGAGCCAGTGGAGGTGGGAGTCGTGCCGTTAGTGGGGGCGGACACAGGAGCTCCAACTACGGGGTGGTGATGGTGATGATGGTGGTGACGATGTTCTAACTCGGCCACTTCATGTTTTAATTTATGAACTTCACCTTCAAGGCGACGGATTTCACCCTCTTCACCATTGGGGGCGATTGATTTAGGGGTGGCGCTGACCGTGGGGCTGAAGGGGCTGGTAGTCGTGGTGCTGACAGGGGTCGTGGTGGTATCGTCGGCACGACCCAAGGTGGCGAGGCAAAGGAGACTTGCGATGGCTAGGTAGGGCTTGAGATTTTTCATAGGGGTGAGGTAAAGATGAAACCCCGTCGACCTTGAAGAAGTTACAAAAAGATTATCAATTTTACGGTTATGGAATCTAAACGGGTAATGGGGTGAAGAAAGACGCTGACAGGGTTGAGGGTGATGATTGGGTAGTGACAACATGAGGATGAATTTTTCCACGTTCATGGGGCTGGTTTTATTAGGAGTTTTTTCCAGCCTGCCCGCCGAAGAGCAACTTGAGCGAACGCAACTTTTCGCGGGCTTAGTGCCCCATTTTGACCTCCAGATTTCGCCTGAGAATATTCAGAAGCTCGTTAAAGATCCGAAAGTTTTAGTGGAATGTAATGTAGCCGAGGTCGGACGACCGGTGATGACGCAGTGCATGATTAAATTGAAAGGAAGCTTCGGCAGTTTTCGCCCGATTACCGATCCCAGACCGGGTTTCTCCTTGCGCACTAAGAAAGTGGTCGAGGAGCAATACTTCCATGGTATTGCGAAATTTCAGTTAAACAACTGCGCTCAAGACACGAGTTATTTGCATGAACTATTGGCAGGGGAAATGGCGCGTCGGGCGGGGATTCCGGCGTCGCGGTGCACCCATGCTTATGTGAGTTTGAATGGTAAAGTGCTGGGGACTTACGTGTTGAAAGAGGGCTTTGATGGAGACTTTTTAAGAGCCTTTTTTACAGATCACCGTGGGCATTTGTATGATGGCGGTTTGCATAATGACATCAGTCCTGATTTGGAGTGCGACCGTGGGAACTTGGCCGATAAAATTAAAATTACAGAATTTACGCAGGCTTTGAATGAATCTGTCTTAGAGAAGCGGCGAGTGCGCTTACCAAAGATTTTAGATGTGGATGCTTATCTGAGTCATTTAGCGATGGAGGATATTTTAGACCATGTGGATGGCTATTCTTACCGGGCGAATAATTACCGTGTGTACGAGGACCCAAGCACGGGTAAGTTTGTCTTTATTCTCCATGGCATGGATATTATGTTTGGGATCGATCCGTATTATGGGGGAGGCCATCCACGGCAGTATGTTTTAGCTTCGCCCCTAGCGGCGCCGCTTTATCCTGGTTCGAGCGAGACGGCGGTGGCCCGGGCTTTATGGTCGGATCCCGAGGACATGACCTTGCGTCAACGATTCCGGCAACGAGCTTTAAGAGTATACCAACAAGCCATTGTAGGGGTGGATTGGCCTGCTCGGGCCTTGTTGGTGGCGGCACATGCCAAAGCCCAAATGATGGAATACGATCCGAAGGAGGCTGCGAAATTCGATGAGCGCGGCCGAGAGGCGGCTGCCCAACTGCGTGAGCGTTTGGATGCCGTGCACGCTCAATTTGCAGATGTTGAGCAACTTAGTCAGCCCCAGGGGCAGGCAAATTTAGCGAAATATTTTTGGTTTTATAATGCCGATCAAGGTGAGGCATCCGAGGTTGGTCAAGGTCGGCAGAATTTTATCCGATTAAAAACCTCGGGAGGGAAGGCCGATGGGAGACTGGCAATGTGTCTAGAACCCGGTCGTTACCAGTGTTCTTTAACGGCTATGACGCAGGGGATGAAACAGGCGCAACTAGTTTTGCGACTTAGCGGGCAAAGCACGCAGCCTAATTTGCCACACCTTGAAGATAACCAAACGGCTAAAGTTCTGACCTATGAATTTAAGGTCGGGACGACGGATGACCCCGTCATCGTTATTGAATTAAAAGGGCAGGCCGGTGAGGCCATGATTTCTAAAGACACTATTTTACTCCGTCGGTTGCCATAACCAAAAAAAAGCCCCGAAAACAATCGGGGCTTTAGAGATTTAAAACAGTCCAGTTTACTTAGCTTCTTGGCGGAGCTCGCGGAGTTTTTCGATGTTTTCTTTAATTTCAGGATGCGCTTGAAGGTACGCTTGGCGCTCAGCAGGAGTCATGCCCTTTAACTTGGCCAAATGCTCTTTGAGTTCAGGGTGATTAGCTAAGAAGTCAGCTTTCTTCATGTTGGCTAATTGATCCTTGGCTTGCTCGCTATTTTGGGCGAGCGCATGGTACTTTTGAACAGCTTCTTTAATTTCAGGATGGGCTTGGAGGTAGGCTTGGCGCTCAGCTGGACTCATCGACTTAAGCTTTTCGAGGTGCTCTTTGAGTTCAGGGTGCTCCTTGAGCATTTCCGCGGCTCGATCACTGCGCATTTTATCGGCAATCTCAGGATGGGCCTTGAAGTATTCTGCACGTTCGGCAGGGCTGAGGTTTTTGACTTTCTCAAATTGCTCTTTCACTTCGGGGTGGTTATTCAAGAATTGTTTCCGCTCTTCTTCCGTCATGTCTTTGATGCGATCGACGCCTTCGCCGGGACGGACTTCATTGGCTTTAGCGCCTTCTTTTTCCGCGGCGATCACCGTGGGCTGACTGAATAAGGAGCCGAGTGCTAAGAGGGTAAGGAGGTAGCGAAGTTTCATAGGGTGTTGGATTCGATAATAGAACCCCTGCTTGAGGGGCAAGTTGCAAAGAAGTTAAAAATAAATCCGGGTGACATCACGTGGTGGCTGCTGCTACAAGTAGAGTCATGCGAATTCATCGGGGTGCATGGCTCTTTTTACTGGGAGTACTGAGCGTGCCCAATGTTATGCCTGCAGCAGAAACGTTAAGTCCTACGCGGAAGCCCGGCCAAAACTTTAATCTCAAAGGTTTTAAATTACAATTACCAGTCGAACGAGGTAATGGGGTGGAGGAGATTAGCCTGCCCGCTTTAACAACTTATAGCAGCGAGTATTTCTATACCGATAATAAAACAGGAGCGATGGTTTTCTGGGTGCCCTCGGACGGTGCCCATACCAGCGGTTCGAAGTATCCGCGGACTGAATTGCGCGATACGAAAGATTTCACCATTTCTGCGGCAACGACTTCCTTGGCGGTAACCCTGGCGGTTTTGCAGACACCGCAACGTAACAATATTGTGGTGGGGCAATTAAAAGGTGAAAGCGATCAGCCGATTGAGTTGCGCTGGATGGATGGTGAGGTCCTAGCTTCGGTAAAAACTTCTTATAAACAACCCCATGTTGAAACGGTAAAATTAGTCACGGGCTTAAAGGAAGGGACTAAATTCACTTACCAAATGTCCGTGGAGCATGGAGTCGTGACTATCAAGGTGAACGACACGGAGAAGAAATTAAATTTTGATAAATCTTGGGATGCGGACAAAGCTTACTGGAAATTCGGGAATTACTGCCAAGATAACAGTAAAACGCCTAACAATGTCGCTAAAGTTGCCGTCTTTGCTTTCACGGTGAAGTAGCGGAACGACTTCTAAAATTCCGCATGCAAGCGCAGTCCGAAAAGGCTGACCGGCCCGCGATCTGGATTGTACGCAGGGTTTTGAACGAACTGGTAATCAAACGTTAGGTTCGTGCCCGTAAAGAGATGGGCTGAATAAAAGAGTTCGATAATTTGTTCTGGGGCGTAGGAGGGGTGTAGGCCATCGCCGATGAGAATGCCCATGCCTCCAGCCTTAAAGTATTCTTGGGCATTGCTTGAGAGTTCGTTCTGAACGTAGGCGATACCGGTCTTATCCTTTTCGCGTCCCCAATTCTTGCCGTTCATCATGAGACCCAGTGACCATGAAGTATTAATGTCCGTGAAGTCGAACGACTCGGTTTTACCATCGTTATGACTGAAGCGGGCAAACGCCCCCAGTTGCTCGGTGATGGTTTGCTCAAGGTTAAGGGCCAAGCCGCTCTTGGTGTTCATCGTGCGTACCGCGGCGGTGCTGGGAGGCGTATTGCCAGGGGCTTGTTGGAGTGCGGTGAGGTAGTTTCCCATGTACCCTTGGTTGGCAAACAAGAGTACCTTGATTTTGCCAGGTTGGGTACTCCAAGTGTAGGCTCGCTCGAGTTCGGTGACCGCTTCGAATTGCTTGAAACTGGTATCGAGATTTTCGCTATTCGGAAATTGGGAGAGGGCGAAAAGTCCCGTGCGCCAAGTCCAATTCGTGAGTACTAATTCTGTCGCGGCTCCGTAGGTGTAGCCCCAAGAGTCCGCGGCATAGTCAAAGGCACCGGCATCCACGACGGCCCAATTCAAAAAATCATTTTTAGCGTCGTGGGCGTAACTGTTATTATCAAAAATATCGACCACGGAAAATTTACCCACAGTGATCACCAAGCGATCTTTACTCGGTGTCATCGCAAACTGATTGGCGCCTGCTTCGAGGGGGGTGTCTGCTGCTCCCCAGTTGATGGTTTGACGATAAAAACAACGCGGGATGCGGAGGTAAGGGGTGCTTTTGCCTACTTTGTAGGCTTCGCCACTACTATACCCCGCCAGACCGAGCGTGTCACTGAGTCCAAAGCCTTGGTCGACTTCGGGATTGATAAAAAATTCACCCGTGGTGCCAACACGAACCCCTAGAAAAAGCGTCAGGTCATTCGTTGTCTTACAAGATGCTTGTGGGGTGAGGCTGTTATCGCCGACTTGAGTGGAACTGAAACTGGGATGAGCTTGGGTAGTTACCGTGTACTGCCCATGAAAACTAAAAAGTTCGGATGGTTGTAGCGGAGTTAGCCCGGCTGCTGTTGGGGTGCCCGATGAAGACTCCTCCGCCCACAAAGTGGTGGCGGCGATGAGTGTGAAAAAGGTCAGTCGCATGTACGGTCATAAAGTTCGGGTTTAGTGACCGAAGCTGCGAGATAATTATAAAAAGCGGGTTGTGACTTTTAGGTGCCTTTTCGGATTAAATATGGAAATATGAGCAGGATGGCGGGCTGTATTCTCTCATCGGTTGGCGGCGGTTTTATATGAGGGTCTATGAAAGCTCGGGGAAATTATTTTGTAACTTTAACCACACCAATGGTTTTAAATTAGTATCTATGCTCGTTCCTTCTTTATTATTTATTTTAGCAGCCGCGGCACCGGCAGGTA
>Ga0214166_1001135_pt1 | contig 11992 bp, 21 predicted proteins | sample TroBogepilimnion_27_FD_153005 | JGI IMG/M metagenome (GOLD analysis project Ga0214166, IMG submission 153005) | Freshwater microbial communities from Trout Bog Lake, WI - Practice 18AUG2009 epilimnion v3 | ecosystem: Environmental > Aquatic > Freshwater > Lake > Epilimnion/Euphotic zone ...
TGCGGAACACGGAGCAATTGATGCCCTCCTGGTGGTTCATGCTTCGGAACTTGCGCCAAATGAATAAAGCTGTACCGTCTGCATCCAAAAGAACAATTCTCTCACCTGGTCCAACGCACCGGTTAGGTTTGCGACCATCTTTGTAAAAGTATTTTGAATAGTGGCGTTCGTGGAGTTCCAACACGGTAGAATCGCCGTCGCGAGTTGCAAACCAGAACCGTGAGACTTGGGGCAATCGGTCAGATGGCGGGAGTAGATGGAATGTCACCCCTCCACCTCCCACAATTTCACAGAGCCAACCATCGGGTTAGCCTCAATGTTCGCCTTCATTGCCTTGGCAAGTTCAATCAGAGCTTTTACCGATTTCCATTTGATCCGCATACGTCGCGCCTCCCACCCGAGCCCAAAATTTTCAGCGAGCCCTTACCGTGACCCTTGCGCGGAATCGTCCTGAAGATTCTGCTTTTAAGCGCCGGTTTGGTGAGCCCCACGGCTTCTGCCGCTTCAACATAGGTCGCGCCCTCCGCAAGCAGTTGGAGAGCCTTCTGGACGGCTTTATCAGCGTGTGACAATCGGCGATGCGCTTCTAGCCTTTCTGCCAATTCGTTTTCAATCCCTTCACCCGAAACAAACGAGAACGATTCATCCATCTGGATCGTGTGCCGGCACTCAGCCGACCTTAGAACATCAATCCAAGCGTTCTTGCAGGCTTTCATCATGTAGCCCTTCGGCGTGTCGTTCTTCACATTGTCCCAGTTCTGGAACGTTCGCATCATCGCCGTCTGTACCAAATTTTCGGACCTGTCCATATCCTTCGACATAGCGTAGGCATACCGAAAAACTTCGGGCCTGTACCTCTCAAATGCCGACTCAAACGTCATAGCTCCTCCAAATGCCATTTTCGATACCGTGGCCCATCGGTAAATCCAACCACCACGTACCACTTTCCACCGATCTCTAAACGCTCGCCAACCTCAAACATCTCTACCTCCCTAACTGCTTCTGCGGCCACGCTTGACAAACTTGACAGCCGACGCGACGGGTACCGCAAAACCTTTGCCTATTCTCATTGACTCAATCACCCCTGACGCAATCAGTGCGTGTACGTTCTGCCTGGAGCAGCCCCTAAGTTCTTTTACCTGCGAGACGCTCAAAAGATCCGCAGGCCTATAGTTTTTGCCCTGCGGATCTTGAATCCCGTTGATGCCGTGCGTCCAGCCGTTTTGAAGCTGAACGCACTTTACGGGCATCTTAGTCATTGACCTTCTGCTGAGACGCCCAATCGAGTTGGTAGCTCACCTGAAATGTTCCAGCAGGCAGTCCAAAATCAGCGTGTTCGGGATGCGCTACAGTCCACCTGTCGTCAGCGACGATCACGGGACCGGCCAAAGCGTCCTTTACGCGATTGCCAACCTTGATTGGAGCAAAGAGGCTGATAGGACCTTCTGCCATGTGACGCGATCCGTTGGATGACCCTTGCGCCAGCTGACGGGACGTGATTTTTGCGCCATGTTTGGAGTTGTCCGCGATTCGAGTGACATACACGTCACCCTGACGGATGTAATCGCCAATTTCCATTGATGGAATTGACCGCATAGACGTGCGGGATTCTGTGATACGGGAGGCAAAACCCTCAATTGCTGCGTGAATTTCGATAATCGAGTTCATTGTTAACCTTGTGCAATGCACCTGTCTTCTTTCAGTCCGCAGATAGCTTCGTGGGCTTCGCGGCACGTTATTGCAGTCGGTGGAACGTTCATCCAGTAGCACCTCTCAGTGCTGCCGTCTGTCCCCTCCAGATACTGGTCCCCTTCGGGCGATCTCAAAAGCATTCGCGGCATCCTGACGCCTGATCCTTTTTCGATCTCCACAAAATCAGTGTCGATAAGCTGAGCGCCCGATTCAATGAGGTATTTCCCCGTCCCCATGATTTCAATAAGCGCTCGTCGCGTTTCCGCGTTGTTGCAATCCTTAATCTGCTTCACCGTGATTGACGCGGGATTTTCAATGGCTTCTTTAGGAACTTCCACACCGTGCCACCGATAGATACCCCAGCCATCAGGCCACGAAATAGCCAACCCAGTTTCCGAGTGAAGCCTTCCGCGATCATCCATATTTATCTCTGAGGGCCTTTCACACGCGATGCAGAAATCCTTATTGGGCCACCAATAACATCCAGATTCACACGTATCCTCGTATGCGGCAAGAGATGGAATATTTACGCCCAATTCGTCTCGCATAAACGATGCGTAGGCAACGTAGCTGACCCCAAACTGACCACCCCACCAATAATGCCAGAATAGCCCTTTTGCGCTCACCACGGCGCTCACCACGGCGCTATACACGGATCTATCCACGGCGCTTTCCACGGCGCTCACCACGGCGCTACCCGAACGCGCTTTCAGCGCGTGAATGACATTCGCCGCTATTGGAGCCGCCAACGCCCCCACGATGGGACTGCTGACAAATATCACTGGCACTCTGTCCAGCTTCGCCAGATCATAGCATCCATGAATTCCGCGTTCGAATCGTTCGCGATCCGTTTCGCCAGTTTTCAGCCCCTTCGCAATGTACCGTTCAACGTACTCAGGAAATTTAGCTTCCTGTTCTGGTGTCAATTTCTCAATCATCTCACTCACCATGATACATTAATAATTGACGTTCAGCAATAGTTTTTACTGCTTCTGTTTTCATAATGATCTGTCCTCAAACCTCAATCTTTGCACGTTCCAGCCCATGACGAACTTTTGTTTTTGGTGCCCGTGCCGGTTCCGTGCGACCTCGATTGTGCGGCTGTCTTCCTCATCCCCTGTGATGCGAAGGACTAGGCCCGCGTCTTCCTCCCATTTGCGTGAATACTTCGTGACCGATTCTCCACCCTCCACCGCTGTAATCTGGCTTCCCACGATCCCGGCGACCCTTAACCGGCTCACCATCTCCGCGACGATTTCGCAACTCTCGTCCTGCTCGTCTGTCTTGGTCATGTTCTTCCGTGCGGAACACCGGATCAACTGGGCGTAGTCAATAAAGATCCCCTCAAAGCGGTACTGCGAGTGCGCGGCTTCGATCCACCTACAGAGCGATTGAACATCGCGCCCCTGTTTCCCTGTCGTGGAGTCGTAGAAGTACGCCCTCAGCCCGTTCAGCTTTTCTAGCTCGTCATCAAAATCTTCAGCCTCAAAGGGATCATCATACGGCCTTCGACTATTTCCCGTGATGTTCCGCATCATCCGAGACTTCAACTTGCTTTCGCTCATGTCACCCAATGAAGCGTAAAGGCAACAATGACCGGCCTGTACCATTTTCGTAAAGCTGGAAAGCATCAGAGTAGTCTTGCCGCCCTTGTGAGTGGCACTTACAATGCTCACTTGCTCCGTGGGCCAACCTCCGCAACCGGTCTGAGCGTCTATCGCCCTGAATCCTGTGCTGATTGATTCGGTGGATCGTTGGGACAATTCGACGTTCTTGATATGACTTACAGGGTTCTTTATGCTTCCGACACCGTGCGCCGGTTCCGCGTCCATTCTCGCAAGCTCATCAATGTCCATGTCCAGACTTGCTAGGCACTTTCTCCACTTGGAATCTAAAGCACGTTTTGCCGCCTTCTGCCTGACAATCGACGCCCACGCTTCCCAACCTACCGCCGAAGGCGTGAACTGGGCAAGTTCAAACAGGTACTCATCACCTCCGCAGTCGTCTAGCTTTTCTCTCTCTGAAAGCAGTGATCCAAGCGTTACGATGTCCACCTGATCCCCGCGAACCATCAGCGATTCAAACGCAGAGAATATGATCCTGTGAGCCGATCTGACGAACATTCCACTCGAAAGCGAACTGAGAATAGGTCGGATGTATTCAGCCTCACCCAAAAGCATCACAGCCCCAAGAACGCACTTCTCCGCGTTCATTGAATAGAGAACCGATTCACCCTCAGCGTCAAACTCATCGCCAAACGCAAAGCGGCTCATCTTTCAGCTTCCGCCAATTGCGCTTCCGTAAGAACCTTCCTAGGCTTGGCCGCTTCGCACTTTTCGGCAACGTCAAACGGACGCGGAAAGAATTGAGAATCAAGAATCAGTGCTTCTGCCGCAATCACGTCTTCCCGCGTAATTTTCCTTTGCTCAAGAACCAGTGTATAGGCCCTCACTACATCCGGGTCAGTCAAGTCAATCGAGTTGCACCCCGGCACACCGAGCTTGACCATCGTTATCAAAATCTTTGCGAGTGTTTCTTTCATTAGTCTTTCCAAGCCGCATCTATTGCGGACTTGTCTTTTGCTTTGGAAGCGGGTAAATGCCCGTTCTTGTGATTCTCTTTAGGGAGGAAAATTCCCATGTAGCCGTTGGCTGAAGAATTCTCAATCATGCCTATAGCCGTACCAACGTCGTGCTCACCCAGCTTTTTAGCCATTGACGGCATCATGGCTTCGGTCCAAGGTTTGAACCTTTGGGACGCCCGGACCTTAATGTATCCGTCTAAAGCCTGCCTCATCTGATCTGTTTGGTGAGACTCAGGCAAAAGAGTCATCAATAGATCAATCGCAACACTGGAAGCGCCACGCGCATTCCTTTCCTTTCCTTTCCTTTCTTCTTCCTTTCCTTTCTGCAATCCATCGTGCGTCTTCAGTGCGTCCTTAGTGCGTCCACGGTTTTCCTTGCTGTGTACGCCACGCTTCCAAGATGATTCACCTTCCCATTCAGGTACAAAAAGGTCTGATTCGCGCTCTGATCCTGAAATTCGCTGATGATCGGTGAAAGTCGGAATCCAGATAAACCGCTGGCCGTCAACTTCGTAACGGACGATGAACCGATGGTCATGCAGCTCCTGCAAAAGCGCATCCATATCCTGATCGTCGTAGGGAAGGATTTCACGCTTCAACCGTTTTGGACAGTCAACAAGTCGTCCCTCTCGGTCTGCCTGCATCCAAAGACCAGGGAAAATCCACCGCGCCCAAATCGACCTATCCGCTAAGTCAACATCAGCGTAAAGGTCTGGCTTTATGCCACGCATCCGGGCCATTACAACCAACCCCAGATACAGAAAAGCCCCTGCGGGCGGTAGACGGGTCGAATAGGCGGATATGAAGCCATCCATCTGACACGCCCGCAGGGGCGTAAGGGGGTATTAAATTGTAGTTTCATTTCAATATCCTTGCCGGTTCGACTCGGCATCTCTTTTCAGAGACAATCTATTTTACCACCAACACCAGAACAAATCCAAATCCTCTTGGCTCCAGCCAGTTGATAGGGTGTCATCCCAAATGTCAACCAATGATCCCTCTGCCTATCCATTCCGAAACGTTGGCAACGACTCCATCACCCACTTTTTTTAGCCTCATTCCTAATCTTGCATCCATCATTAGCCAGCTGCCTAAATGGTCGTTCAACTTTTGGTAAAACGTCGCGCTGTCTAAATTCATTTAGTCTTTTTTGACGGTCTGACAGTGTGCCGCCAAGATCCTTAAATCGTGGTTTCATTTCTTGTCTGCCTCTCTTAGTTCCTGAATCTTGGCGTTTATCCATGCGCGGTGTTTTGTTTTGCACCACGGGTACAGAAACCGAACGCCTCCGGTTGGGTAGTTGATCGTTGTAGCGCACAATCCCAATGGTCGATTCTTCCCGTATTCCGCGCACGATCCATCCTCAGCATGGGGAAACATTTCCGCGTATGCGGCTACCGCGTCTTCTTTGGTTGTTTCTATCCATGTTGGATCACAGCCGCGCTCTACGGCGATTCTGCGGGCCTTATCGTGGATTATCTGGCCCAGCTCCAACTTGGCAAGATGTTTGTAGGCTAGGGTTTCTGTGTGGAAACCTTTGCCCGCCGCGAACCAGCGGTAAACCTGTTTTCGGGTGACTTTCATCCTTGCTGCTCCAATGTAATCACAACTCGGGGCCTACCGCCGCCCATCTTATCAACTGTGTTTTTGTCGCGGTAGATCGTCATGGTGCCCATTGCTACGTACTGCTTTGAGTCGTCCTTAAAGATCCCAGCGTCTCGCAATCCATCCCTTACTGGCTTTAGGCATGACCAACAGTTATCGTCGTCCGTGGGTCTGGCCGCGCCGTCTGGAACCTGTGAACGATGGGCAAAAAACACCGCGCTGATAGTCGTCAATTTGTTCGGGTCCCACAGTTTTCCTTCGGGGGAATTCAAGGCTTGTTTCCCCGCGACTAGGCCATCCGTTCTATACGATGAAACGTCCTTAGCTTTTGCCGCCCAATGTCCTCTCCAATTAGGTGAACACCCAGCATGAGGGAGAGGTACGGTTAAAGTGAGGGTCATAGATTCTTCCTTGCGTCTCGCTCAAGCTGGTCGGTTCGCGCTTTCACTTGCTCAAACTTGCGCCTTACTTCCGCGTCAAGGTCCACACCGTTGCGGCCGCACAACGAATACAGAACTATAACTACGTCTGCGGCTTCTTGGGGCCAATCGGCCCCATCTTCTACGGCTATCTCTAGCTCCCGCCGTTCTTCGTTGAACTTGCGCAGGATGCGCTCATTGGTGCAATGTGGTCCGAATGTGGCTAGGTGCCAGTCGGTTATCTGTTGTTGGATTGTCATGCTGCCTCGTCCTCATCGTTGCCCCAATCAAAAATAGCCTGCTCACTATTGAGCGTAGCCACGTTTCTGCAAGCCTGCTCAAAATAGCTTTTCTTTAGCTCCACTCCCCATCCCTTTCTGTCCATCTTCACGGCGGTAAATACTTCTGATCCAATACCCATGAATGGAGTTCCTACAACATCACCAGGATTTGTCCACAGCATGATCCCGCGCTCAATCACGCTAAGTTGGAGAGGGCAAATATGCCTTTCGTCTTCATGCTCACGTGCTGATCCTTTCTGCAAGGTATCGGATTGATTGATGTCCATCCACACTGGGGAAGCGTATTCCTGCCACATTGAAACTGGAAATGATTCGTTTGTATGCGTTACGGGTTCGAGGTTCTCCCCTGGCTTCCTCATGGTCAAAAGATAGTCCGGTATTCCTTGACGGCTCATGCATGAATCTTTTTTAACCTGCTTATGAAGCAGTCCTAGCGCCTTGGTTCTCTGCATCGCGGTCACTGGGTTTTTCCAGATGCACACCTTAGAGTGATAAATGAACCCGCAATCCTCAAAAATCTGCCTAAGCATTGCGGGGAAATCTTTCAGTCCGATGAATCCGTCCCGCTCCTTGGAATACATAAGGTCCATGCAGTGAACGGACATATTGCGACCCGGCTTTAGCGTCCTAAAAAGCTCCGTAGCCAAAAACTTAAAGTGAGCGTAAAACTCTTCATCGTTAGCACAATTGCCCATGTCTCTCGGGGAGTCTGAATATGTGTACAGCGAGATAAATGGAGGCGAATAAATCCAATAGTGAATAGATTCATCCGCTAGTTTCGCCACCTCTTCCACGCAATCCCCATTCACCAATTCGTACCGATCCGTTTTTGTTGTTAGTTCGTTCATCTTAAAATCCCTCCCACGTACTTTTTAATATCTGCCGCCATATCATCAAAAGCATTCTGCTTAATGTCAAGAACCTGCTTTACGCTTTCCTGCTCGTTGCATATCACAAGATGCGCGTGAACCGGTTTGGTTTGCCCGTAGCGCCAGCATCTGCGCGAACACTGATAAACCTGTTTGAATGAGTAGGTGACCCCGCAAAAAGCCATCCTGCGGCATCGCTGAAGGTTCAGCCCTGATCCAGCGATCTTGGGCTTGCTTATTAGTCTTGGATATTTGCCAGACGCGAAACCCATTAACCTATCAACTTTGGTTTCAATATCCAGTGATCCATAGACGCTGACTGCGTTCGTGATGCACTTTTCAAGCATTCTCTGCTCCTCGTCGGTGTGGCACCAGATTAACCACGGTTCATCCGGTTCGGCCTGAATCAGTCTCCACACAACATCAACCCTTTCTTCCGCTGAGTTTTTCAGGGTCTTGTATAAACTTGTTGCGGAAACGTCCCCGCCAAACAATCCACCCGCAGACGGTTCCACATCCACGACATGAGTAAAGAACTCAAGTGGTGGAAGGTCATAGCCCTCAATCTCGTAGCCCAGATCCCGAGGGTGACGAAACACAGCCGCCCATGTCGAAACCCATCGCCAGAAATCTCCCACGGCATGACGCTTTAGCCTCCATTTAGAAGTGTCCGCGCCATCGTGACAAAAGTAGGTTGCAAGCATCTCTTGGCGAGTCATCGCGCCAACAAACTCCGCATGGGTGCCAAGTTCCATGTAATCATTGGGAGCGGGGGTGGCGGTACATGCCAGCTTAAACCGCGTTTCGTCAAATCGCTCTTGAATGTACTTTCGATAATGACCGTCAAAACTCTGGAGTATGTCGCTCTCATCCAAAACGATTGCATCAAAGCGAGACTCTATCCGTTCCAGTCTTTCGTAGTTCGTAATGTAGATTCCAGAACCAGAAATATCAGCATCCGTGTTGGCTCTTTTGATTTTCACCCCATTGTGTTCATGGGCTTCTTGGATAGTCTGTTCATTGACCCCAAGCGGGGCCACGATCAGCCTTTTGCCTTCAGATACCTGCTTGGCGAACTCAACCTGCATTGCAGTTTTGCCTAGTCCTGTATCAGCGAACAGGCAGGATCTCCCCTTATCGAGCGCCCATATCACCACGTCTTTCTGAAAGTCGTACAGAGTCGTTGATAGTTTGGACTTTGGAACCGAAATACCTTTAGCTACGTGAGTCTTAGACTTAGCTTCCAGAAACGCTGCATATTCAGCGTTCACAGTACCATCCCCATCACGGTTGCGGTGACTCCATCCCCAGCGGTGACCGTCAGCGAGTTGCGGGACGACTTGTGAACCTTAACCGTGTCTGATCCAGTGGCGCGAACGGCATCAATCAGATATTTTGCAGACGCGGCGAACTTGAATGAAGTTGAGCACTCGCACGGCATGGAATCCGAAAACTCTCTGCTGTCGTTTCGTCCGTCAACCATCATCACGCCATCTTCTACTGTGATATTCGCCCTATCGCTGACGGGGGCGCAGTCAAGAGCCCTCTTTAGAGTTGCGGCGAACTGTTTTGCATCAATCGTTGCGGTGTCGGTGTAATCAACCGGTATGACTCGCTTCCAGTTTGGATACTTGCCTGATAACATTCCAGCAGACACCGTATCCCCATCCGCCGCCGCGCTAATGATGCTTCTTGAATCATCCCACGAGAAAACAACGGCATCACCGCTCAATGATCCGATGGCGTTGACCATATCGGGTGAAAGCGTGTGCTCAAACTCCGGTCCCGTGTAGTCCACTTCAAGAACATGGATGCGGTGCGAATTGGTAGCGGCAAAGCTCAATTTCCCGCCTTCACTTTTGAAGTGCATCCCATACGTAAGACTCAGCTTAGTGCCCTTTTCTGCGGCAATGAATACCGACTTCACGGCGGTCATGGCTGTCATCATTGGGATGATCGCCTCGGTTGGCTTTTCCGATTTCGTTGGAAGCTGATAATCTTCAGCGTCAAGGATGGAGCATTTCATCTTGCCCTTTCCGTCATTCCACGAAATGACCGCATGACCTTTTTTAATGTCAATGTCAAACTCCGCAGACTCGCCACCAGCGCCCAATACGGGGGCGATGTCGGCAGGGGCGATAAGAAACGAAACGTCAGTATTCATATAGGAATCACTGAACATCTTCTTTGTCCACACCGTACCGTTCCCGCCCATCACAAACCCGCCGCCATCGGTAACGGAAACATAAAGCATCCCGAACGACTGGGAGCGCGATCCGCTCGCAACTTTTGACGCCAGCGGTACAACGCGGGCCAACTCCCTCAAACTTAAAGTAACTTTCATTTTTCAACCTGTCCGTTCAACCCTTCGCAAATCATCAGCGCCAAAACTTGCGCCGAATTATCAAGAATCCCAATAGCGTGAACCGTCGCTACGAGTTTCGCGCCGTAATAAATAGAGCAGTCACGATTACCCTTTGATTTATAGCTAAATCGGTGATTGTCTCCTTCCTGCCTCACAAAAAGCAAAGCGTTTGCCGATCTCGTTTCGCTCATTTCCCGCTCACCTGATAGCTGAATCTCATCAGCCCCTATCCAATCTTGGAACCGCACACTGCTTCAATACCTCCAATGCACAGCACAACCACAAACCCGCCAACCAGCGCATAGAAAAACAGGTTGGCTTTAGATAGTCGCTGAATCATGCCGTCATCTCCTTTTTGATCATTTCATCAATCCGCAAAAGTCTCCGAGCGCAATCTTCTGCTTCTTCCCATCGCATAGCTCTCAGCGCTTCCAATCTAGTTTCGTAATAGCGCCCTGGTCCCTGAAAATTGCCCGAATAGCGCGTGTCCTTGTCGGGAATAGGCGCATTATCGTTGTGACGGTTTCCAGAAGTCCACCCGAGAGAAACCCGACCGGAAAAAGCATTCTGAAACCACACCGCGCGATATTCGTCGCAGGGAACCTTAATCGTGGACGGCGACGGCTTCTCAAACTTTGGCCACGAAAGCGCCGCCTGAATCTTCAAAGAATCAACAAATGCCTGTTCTTTTTTGGTCACTTCACTACCTCAAACTCCACGACTTCCACGAGTAGCCGCGCTTGGCGTTAATGGAGTCCCAAAGACCGGCAAAGTTATTACTGGCCGAAACGGTCTGATGCGAAACGCCACAAATGGTTTCTGGCTTCACGCGGTCACCTCCACGAAGTTGCCTTTCTCGTCCAGTCGATACTTCGTGTTTGCCTTGATGCCGTTCTCGCCGACGTATCCGACGACCACGCGGAAACGCTTGGCGTCGGCGTCCCACCATTTGCAGATCAAAATACCATTGGCTCCAGATTCAACAACGCAATACAAACCGAGCCCACAGGCTGTACCGCTGTCGCCAGTCGCGGAGGCTGTACCTCTGATGCCAGTCGCGGAGGCTGTACCTCTGATGCGCTTGCTCGCTCCGCTCGCAAAATTTTGCGATACGTGACGGTTGGGCTCTTCGGTCAACAATTCTAAAGCGCCTTCGCGGTCGCCACAATAAATCACGGTCGCTGATGGGACTTTTACTTTTTCATCGTCAATTGAAACAACCAAAGACTTCTCAACCTCAAGAACAAGCCACTTTGCTTCAGGATCTTTACTGAAAAGCCCACTGTTTCCGTAGCCGTCAAGCAGGCCGTGAAGCCCGTTTCCGCAGATCGGAAGAGGACTCCAGTCTGGGCATTCTACAAATCCCGATGCGGGCCATACAAATCCATTGTAAGCGGTCATGTCAGAGTTGACGGTCTTTAAAATCCGCACCATCTCGGGTGTCGTTTCTGTTTTCTGTGCCTTCTTTCTCATGCTTTCTTTTCCGCAGGCAGGTATCCCGCCTCTCTCAGTACACGTCGAATTGTCTGGCTTCGATTGGTGTCGCTTCCCTTGATCTTGTCATCAAAGAACTTCACGTCAGCGACGGGGACCTCAAACGAAACTAGAACTGTGGGCTTTTTTGTTGGCTTTCGGCTCATAGGGTTATTATGCACATTTTTATAATTTTTGTGTAAATTTTCGTAAATTGTTTGCGAAACGTGTTATCATCTATCCATTCCCGCAACGGGACAGGAGATACGAGAGATGGACAACACAGTAGTTAAAACGTTCGATGAGCAGTGGCCCGATCTGACCGGTAAGGAGCCGCATGACGCGATTGGTATTGTGTGGGATTACATGCCAGAGCCGACATACGAAGAAACATATTTCGAAACGATGCAGAACGATGCAGACGATTTTCGAAGCAAATCCATCCGTGCGGCAAACATTGGGCGCGACAATCCGCTGGACAAGGCTTTGTGGGAGACGGTAGATGCGCTGGAAGCTTTGAAGCACGAATGTTCCAACCGCCGCGATGCCTGCCTTATCACTCGCATCCAAATTGGAATTGAACGATACAACGAAGCCCGCGAAGCCGCCAAGGTGACAGCATGAAATACTCAGAGTACAGAGAATCAGTCCGTGAAGATGGCAACCTTATCAAGCATGGACTA
>Ga0214166_1001136_pt1 | contig 11990 bp, 14 predicted proteins | sample TroBogepilimnion_27_FD_153005 | JGI IMG/M metagenome (GOLD analysis project Ga0214166, IMG submission 153005) | Freshwater microbial communities from Trout Bog Lake, WI - Practice 18AUG2009 epilimnion v3 | ecosystem: Environmental > Aquatic > Freshwater > Lake > Epilimnion/Euphotic zone ...
TGCTGTTTCCGTAGAAGTACGAAGACGGGGCGGAGCCGATAAGGGTTGCACCATTGGCAGCGACAAGGGCGGAGCCGGTGTCGTAGATGGTGTTGGTGGCGTAGGTGTTGCCCGAAGCGTCGAAGAACGAAGCGTCAACAATACCCAGCAGGGTCTGGTTAGAGGACGAAGAGCCACGGTACACCTTGTAGTGCGTAGCGGCAGCGCCTTCAGGGCCGACAGGCGGCGTAAAGGTCAACTTGGCGCTCTGCGTCGAAGGGGTGCAGGTAGCGTCAGCGGAAGCCTGAATCTCACCAAAACGAGCCATCACTGCCGACACGCGGTAGTGAACAGCAGCGTTAAGCGTACCAGCGACCGTGCTGGAAGCAGCGGCGGTAACGGTGCTCATAACGTTGGAGCGAGGGGCAAGGAACGAGGACTTCACGATGGGAACGCCACGGTAGGTGGGAACCATCAGACCAGCGGCAATCTCCACTTGGTCAACGAAGCGCTGCTGGTTGACGAGCAACTGAGCAAGGCGGCTGTTGGCCGAGGGGGACATGAGGAACATCCACTCCGAGGTCTCAACCGGCTCTGCAACATTGGATTCCACCATGTCAATGAGGTAGTCCAGTTGGCCAAGGGTCAGCGTAGCGCCAGCGGCGTTGATAACGTTCTGGTCCACACCATCGGTCCAAGGGTTGTAGTTCGGAGCAGCCCACGTTGAGGCACCGCCGTAGTTGTCAATCGTACCGCCACCGATACCCGCCGAAGGGCCACCGGTCGAAGACGAAGAGAACTGCGAGCAGATAATGTCAAGACCGTCGAACTGCGGGTAAGGTCCAGCAGTCGTGGGAGCCTCGGCACCCCAAAGAACGGCAGTCTCAACGTCCCAGTACAGGCCACGAGCAGCACCCTCGATTTCACGGGCACGGAGGTCCGAGATGAGGTCGGCGGTCACAGCCTGAGCGTAACCGGTCACAGCGCCAACGCTCTGGAGCAGACGAATCTGGTAGTTCTCCTGCGCGTAGTTCGATGACGAGACAGGGCGAGCGCCACCATCGGTCACGAAACCACCCTGCGGGAGGGTCGTACGCTTGTTGAAGTAGTAAACCGTGCTACCCCACTTGACGGACGGGAGGGCACGCACCAGCGGCGCGTAACGACGCTGGTACTCAAGGAGCACAGGGTCAATGTGCTTAGCGACGAGGGCGGCTGCGCCGCCTGCGGTCAAAAGGGCTTCCTGAAGGTCGGAAGACATAATATTTCTCCTTAATTAGGTAGGGTTAGAAGCCGCGGTCGGCTTGTGCGAACTTGGCAGCGAAAAACGGGGTGCTTCCCCAAATTTCACTCTGGACAGTGCGGAACTCGGTTGAGTTCATCTCTGAAAGAGCACGGGGGTCAATTGCATCGGACTCAAGTAGTTCCTTTGCGTCAAAACCAGCGGACTCGTTGACAAGACCCTTGCGCGTTGCGTTACCGGAACGGTACGACTCAACGGCATCGGCCTTAGCGGCTTCAACAGCGGCCTTGGCGGCTTCGGTAGCAGCCTTGGTCACCATTTCGGCAACTTGCTCAGCAGTGAAAAGGTTCTCACTCACTTCATTCTCCTTAGAGTTGTTGGACTCCTCAGCGTCGGCCTCAGGGGCTTCTTCAGCGTCAGCGTCGGCTTCTGCTTCAGGTGCAACCTCAGCGGCATCTTCGTCGGGAGTGTTTTCGGTTGGCTTGCTTGCAGCGACAATCATGGCTGCAAGGGCCGAAAGGTCTGCGTCGGAAAGCGTACGGGCGGCGGGAACTTCAAGCCCCGACTCCTCGGCGTTAGCCTCAGCAGTGTTGTGGTTGTCACTCACTGTGACTTCCTCCTCTGTTTGAGTTAGGGCTTCGTCTTGGGACTCAGCCGATTTGGTCGTGTAGGTTCCACCACGCTTTTTATATTCTTGAGAAACCCAAGCATTAGCAACGGCGGAGGGATATACATCGAATTTTTCTTTAGCAGCAGCAATGACTTTTGCATAAAGGTCTTTGTCTGCCGGTTCTCCCTTTTGATTAGGGATAATTTTTCCGTAATCAGTTTTGTCCGATTCCGCTTGAGGAACCGGGTCACCACACGAAGGGCAACACATGGCATCTTTTGGAGCCATTTCCCCACAAGTGGTGCAACCAATAGAATTCTTGACTACTGATTCAGGAAGTTGAGCACCGCACATGTGGCAATGAACAGCGCCCTCCATAGCGGGAACTCCGCACTCGCCGCAGCAAGCATCTTCCATGTTGTTGTCATCAATTGACTCTGGAAGCATTGCCCCACATTCATGGCAGTACACAGAACTTTCGGGGGCAAGACCACCGCATTCGCTGCACTCTTTGGTCATGTTGTCTTGCCGACTGACCATTTCTTCGTCCTCTGAACCCATGCCGCCAGCATCACCAGTGTCATCAACGTGTGACCAGTCGGGCTTGGAGAGGTAAATGTCACCATCGTCATCAGGGTCAATTGCGTGCATGGCAGCAATAGCGCCAAATGCAATTCGGTTGGCAACAACCTTCAACTGGTGAGGGTCGGTCGCATACCCAGTAATGTTGATGCTGTCATCATCATTGTTCAGTGAAATTGAAGCGTAGGCTTCAAGGGCATCCATAATTTCAGAAGCAAGCATTTCTTGCTCTTCCACAATGTTGATGCCAAACTTTTTAGCCGCAGACTTAATGCGAGCCTTAATGCGCTTCAATTGAGCAGCACTGTAGAGTTTGCCGTTGTCTGCTTGATTGATGTATGACCAAGCGGCACGAACATGCTTTGCGCTGTCAATCGGGTAACGCTTTTTCTTGTCGGCCTGATAGCCGGGGTCTGCGTAAGTAACATCCCCGTAAGGCTTTGCAGCATCTTTCTCAAAGATTTCTTCAAGAGCAGACTGAACGGCGTTCTCAACTGCGCTAGCAATAATTTGCTCGTCACGAACAGATTCCACAATCTGCACTTCTGCAACTGATTCAAAAATGAACGATGCGTCAGCACCGGCAGATTCGGCAAGGTTTGCATCAACAATTTCAGCACCCTCAACGCCGGGGCTGTGGGTAAAGTCAATGCCGTTAATGCCGAGGTCATCAGCGGTAACAGCCTCTTGACCATCATCATGGGTGACAGTGTTTACATCGCCAAGCCATTGCCCACGAATAGAAACGCCTTTAATGAAACCGCCGACTGCAAGGTTGGCAACATCACGACCATGCGAAGTGTTTGCAATGTCCGCTTCAAAACCAGCGGAACCATCGGGAAGTTGATACACGCTAGTAACGCGTCCAACGGTTGAAAGCGCATCGTCGTTAAACGCAGCGCCGTGACTGGTAGCCATGTTGATAGGAAGACCGGAGTTGCCTTTTAGGGCTTCCTGCATTCTTTCAACAGCCTTGCCAATGTTTTCCTTGGTGTACAAGCGACGGTTCTTAGAAACGCCGGGACGCAGAAAAATGCCACGAACGGTTGCAGCCTTGGTTGAACTCATATTTTCAACAGCCTCCACAGATTCTTTGGCATTCAACTTTCTCATAATACCGTTAACCCAAGAACGCCCAGCATCTCCGCCCCATCCAAGCCACGCAATGTAGCCAGCAGAAGGGTTGGACTGATTTGCCCAATCTTTGCCTTTTTTGTCAACTTCGTGACGAGCAAAGTATGAGTGCATTCGCTTAATGGTGTCAGCCGAAATGTGCTTGCCGTTTGACAGGTCTCTAGCACGGGCAACGCCAACGGCAGTCATGCCACGGTGATGTTTTTGACGCAACTCAAGTGAGCGAGCAGCGTTTTTGCGAACTTGTTCTGGTGGTAAAAAAGAGTCTGCCATGATTTATAATTACCTTGGAGTAAAACGCTTTCCGCGTTGTTTCCATTTTTTAATCTGCTTGAAGCGGTGTTGTCGAACAACCAAACGCTTCCTAAATTTGTGCGTTCTTGCGGAACCCCATTGGGTCCGACCAAGATAACGACCAGAACTTAAACGACCAACAAACTTTTTGTTAATACCGGTGATTCGTGGCTTCTTAAGCGAAGCAGTAGAACGGTATTTAACAATGCGACTTCCAAGAGGTCTTTTCTTAAAGTTGTTAATGTCACGCATGCGATAAACTCGCTCGGCTCCAGCGGTGCCACGACTACGCATACTGCCAATGCGTAAAGCGTGATATTTTGCCGAACCGGTGTTGCGTGCCTGACCTCGTGCCAAACGTGCCTTAATAAGGTTTTCACGTTCAGCCCGCAATTGAGCAGCAGTTTGAGAACCGGTTGGGTATTTTTTGTGCATGGCATATGCCGCTGCACGACCCAAATAGTTTCCCATTAGCCGATTTGTTTTTTAACCAGCGCTGCTGCTTTGCCTGCTGTCATACCCAAGTATGGAGTATTTTGCAAGGTGCCATTAGGCAGTTGAATCAAATCGCCCATTGGTTGTTCGTCGGCAACAACGTCTTCTTCATCAGTCATTGTCATCCTCTTCGACGGATTCCGTGCCAGAAGGGGCCTTGGGAACAGTAGGTGACTTCAGAACCTGTCCGGGTTTTTTGGCCGCAGGACTGGTCTTGTTGGTCACATTGGGCGAAGGTGCCGTGTCGGGCGTTTGCATCATGTTCTTAGGTTGTCCGCTTGCTTGGACTGCTGCAAGGTTTGCGCTGGACAAGTCTTTAAGGTCAGACCAGAGTACCATGTTCTGTCGGTCAATGAGAACTGCGTCATCGCCACCGTCAACCGCAGGCTCGCCAATGTCGGCACGGGCACGGTTGAGAGTCCACGAACCATTGCGGATACGCTGGTCGCGAATCATCTCAATAACTTCGTCATCTCGCCAGTCCACAACACCAAACTTCAAGTGCCAATCTTTGACACCGTATGCTTGATAAAGCAAAGCAAACGAAAACTTCTCAAGAACAATCTCTTGAATTGGACCGCAAGTGTTCACTCGGAACGTCTTGTCTTGCTGCGTACCAGTTCCACCGCCGATGTTACCGGCTTCAATCACGCCAACTTTTGAAGGTGGCACGCCATAGCCAGAAAGAATTTCGTCACGACGTTGTTGAAGAATGTTCAACCAGTTGTTGATTTGATTGACACCAAGTTCATTGACAACAGCGCCACCTTTGGTCTCAAAAAGGTTTCCAATGTTGCGAGCGCCAAGGTTGCGAATATTGTATTGCTGCTGCAACCGCTTCATTTCGGACTCTGGCAAAGCCATCGGCCAGTCAACGTGTGCCCGCACGGGGTCTCCACGCTTCATGGTTTCCTTAATGAGCGCCGCTGCAAACAACCATGAGGTAATCGGCAGAATGTTCTTTTGCGTCGGGGAAACGCCATACAGCGTGTCTCCGGGCGAATCAAACTTCACATGAATAACTTCGTTAGCCTTAAAACGGGCGGTGCGGTTTGTAGGCGTACGCTGGACGTAGCCTTTAATAACACCGTGCTCGTCGGCCAAAACAGTCATCGTGGTTGGGTCAAGCGGGTAAAGAGCCACAGGCTCGCCCATAACCCAAACAACTTCGGTAAATGAATCACCAAAAATCAGCAAGTCCGTAATGACTGCTCGCATCAATTGACGAATATCGTCGGTGGGGTTAACGTAGCGAAGCAGTTCTTGAACTTTTTTAACTTCAGCAGGCACTTTGGGAGCAGAAGCGCTGGCGTAAACGCCAGTGTCATACACAACTTCAAGGCCACCAGCCGTGCAAGTGCGAGCAATAGCATCAATAGAAGCAGAAGACCAAGGGCAAGCAAGATATGCTTGCAAAAGTTGCGCCATAAATGTTGGGCGGTCAATCGTGCCAGCCGTAACATTTTGACCGGGGTTAACCTCGGAGGAACCGCCAATTGGGATGCCGGTTCCATAACCAGAACGCTTTGCAGTCGTGCGTTGGCGTCCTTCTTCAATCTCAAATTCAGCCAGTGCTCTGGCCTCGTCAAGTTCCCTTCTAAAAGATGTAATAGCCATATGGTTATTCTTCCTTAAAAGGGACTCATGCCAAAGTCCCCCATGACAAATTTACCACCCATCATCGGCAAGGGTTTGCCCTCGTCGGGACTTCCCGGTGGAGGGCCTTCAACCATGCCCTCTGGTAGGCTCATTTTAAACGTGGGGTTCTGTTCGTAAATAACTGGACGGGCATACGTGCCAACCGCCATGCACACATAACGCAATGCGTCGGCAATGTGGTCTTCGACGTTCTTGGTCTCTGCATCGTCCGGTTTTGTTTGACTTCGTGGCAAGGAAGGAATGGTTTCAATAAACATTGGGCACTTGTCTTCAAAAACATGAAGCATTGGGCACCTGTCCCAACCCATTGCTCTGTGCATATCGCAAGCAGGCCCATCGTTGAGGAACTGATGAACTCGTGACCAACCGTTAATTCGGTCGTTGTCTGCTTGAGTAATGCCACAACCTTCCTGACCATAAATGTCAGAAATTGAAAGCGGAGTACCACGTTGTCCCCACATTGAAGGGTCAGCCACTCGGATGACTTCGTGTTCCCCTGCGTTGCGCTCCGCTTCCAGAATTAAACGGGCTTGATAATCGGCATTTACCTTGGTAGCGTAAATCTCCCGATACACCCAAATCCTGCTGTCTTGGTCAACTGCAACCCAAACGCAAGCGTAGGGTGCGGCATAACCATAGTCAATGCCTGCGTACCTCGGCCATTCTTTAGGAATGGGAAATGAAGATACAACGTGTTTGGCATACGACCATTGCTCAAAGAACTGACCAACCATTGCGTCCCAGTCACCGTCACGCATTGCTGCACGACGCTGGGGGTCAGGAATAGAGTTCAGAACCTTTTCGTAGTCTTCGTTAACGTGTGGGTTATCCGTTGACTTAGCAGGAATGAACGCAATTGAGCGACCGTGTTCATCCTGCGTTTCATTTTGACCACGCTTTGTTGGATTAACAAAACGGTCTTTAAGGTACTTGTGCGAAACGCCACCGGGGTTCGATGCAAGTCGAATTCCCATAACGGGCACTAATTTGCTACCGGAACGAAGACGCTCTTCAATCTGCTGAATGACTGCCGGGAGCATCAGGCCCGCTTCGTCAATGTAAAACGCTTGGTACTCACCACCGAGAATACGGCTGGCGTCCACAAGGTTTTCAGCATACGAGAAGTTAATGAGTGAACCGTTAGGGAACTTCAACACCTTGTTGGTGGAGTTCCACTTAGCGCCGAGCGCTTGAGCGTACTGGCACTTGTTCAACTCTGCAAGAAAGGACTCCTCCAACTCACCGTAAGTACGGCGGAAGCAGCCAATTTTCATTCCGGGGTAATTTGCCGCGTTGTACAACGCATCCATTGTCAAAGCACGGCTCTTACCGCCACCTGCCGCACCACCATAAAAAATGGCATCGGTACGTTTGGCGGATGCGTCGTGGAACACCCGTTGACGTTCGGTGGGAGTGTAACCCAAGATGCCAAACACATCAACCTTGGGTGGAATAACTGAATCGGAAATAAAATTGCCGAAATTAACCATTTACTTCAGCCAGAAGAAAAACGACCATGCAATCGAAAGCGGGATACAAAGCATCACAAACAAACCAACTGACGCTTGCAGGAAACTGTTGTTTTTCAAGTAGTGAATCTGTGCTTCGTCTTTAGCAAGCGACAATGCATTCGCACGCTTAATTGTTGCCATTAGTTCTTCGTAAGGACCATCGCCCATTGCTTGACGAGCAACAATTTCGTTTTCGCCCACAAGACTTCCAAGCGAATTAATCAGGTTCTCAAAATCTTCATCAGATGGCATTTAGTCCCTCAAAAAAATAAGGAATCTGTCATTTCGCCACCCATCAAGCGACGGACAAATTCATCGTACGCATCCCATTGTAACGGAATGTTTAACTTTCTGAGCAAAGAAATCTGCCAAGGCTCAAAGCCTAGATAAACCAGTTCCTCATCGGAGGGAGGACACAATTCTCGATTCTTACTCATAAGTTTATACTACATTTCTAGTTTGTCAATCCTTTGGGATTGGACGGGTTGGCGCAGGTTTTTCCGTGACCAGAGGAATGCCTTCGGTGGAAGTAGTTTGCAAAACATACGCTTTCCAACGCGCCCGGTCAGGAGCGCCCGCTTCCACCCATTCTCCGTAATGGTCCATGCACATTGCAGAGCGTACGGCGGGAAGAACAAGGCAAATTTCGCAAGGATTAGAAGTTTGACGAACACGCTTCTTGTCTTCGCCACTCTTAATTAGAAGCATTGTCTGTTGAATGCGACGAAGATTTTTTTCGGCAGCGACAATGTTCTTCTCAATGTCTTTCACGGCATCACGAACGGGGTCTTGAATTTTTTTGCCGTTGGCATTAGCAAGAACGGTTCGCTCAACGGGGGAAGAGGCTCCGCCGCCGCCTTTGCGAGAAAAATTAAGGTTAGAACTTGAAATGCTGGTGGGCGCAACCGAAATAGCGTCACGGCGAACAAGGTCGGTAAGTTCGTCGGCGTTGATTTGATTTACCAAATCAGACACGGCACCCAAACCGTCAAGCATGCGCTTAATGCGTTGCTGCGAACGCCGACTAAGTTTGTTAGCCATTGGGTTCCTCCAAAAAAAGCGGTAGCAAATACCAGTTTACAAACATGCTATGCCAGTTCCGGGTATTTGTCAATGATTTCCAAATACCGTTGGTAACCATAAAGAACTTCAGTGTAACCGTCAAGTTCTTGAGTGACATATGCTTTGGAAGCATTTTTGCCACGACGCTTGTGAATAACCGCATACATTTTGCCAGCACGCTCGCCCGACTTGGCTGCTTGGTTCATCCAATCAGCAAGGGTCATCGCTTGCTGGTTTTTACACTCCATAACAATTGGCAAATTATCAAGGTCTCCAAGTGGAGAATTCAACGGCAAACGTTTTGCGTTGGGAAAACGAGTTGCCAAAACCTCAAGCGCCCTATTTTCAAATTCCGTGCCCTTAGCCCGCGTTCGGCTCATAAAACCTTTCCTCTCCGCAGGAAACACATGGGCCAACCACGGTTGTTTCGCTTCCACACTTGTAGCACAGCCGCCCCGGAGCGTTAAGGGGCGTGCGCTTCAAAAAGTTATCTACTCTGTCACTTGCCATTGATTTCCCTATACAAAATCAGCGCAATAACTGCGTAATTGGCAAGGTCAATGAGGGAGTCTTCAACGGATTCGTTGGCCATCTCGCTGCCTTGAGCAGCCTTTTGCAAACGTTTCATCTTGTCTTGAGCGCGCATAAGCGTGCCAACCCAGCCGGGAATGCCAAAGGCTTCCGAGGCACGAACGTTGGAGTAGGGGTCTCCCGCAAGTCCGTAGTCTTGTTGCTTCTTTGCACTAAGCATTGCCATTTCGTTGGTAATGCCAAAGAACCTACGGTCTGCTCCTCGGTCGTGATTGTAATGGCTACACAGAATAGACATAGTGTTTTCTTCCGGCTTGTATTTGTAAACTTGCAAACCAAGCATTTCTGCAACTGCCAACTCCGCGTTTGCTCCAACTGATTTTTCCCAACCCGGAAGCATGAGAATGGAATCACACTTGTCCATGAGTTCATAAATGTCTCGGCTAAATGCAGAAGCAATGTCAACGGATGGCATTGTCGTTGAAGGATTAAAACCTTCACAAAGGTCTAGTTCCGCTGGACAAACAGCGTTAAGCCCTCCTTGTCGCAGCCAATCCCTTGCTTGTGCAAACATATCAAAGTTGTAATTGGGATAACCACGCATGGGACCAGCAATGTAAAAAGTTTGCGTTTTCACTTAAGGTCTCCAAAAAAATCAACAAAACCGTTACGCAAAAGGTAGTAACCCCAACAAATTGCGTCCCAAAGACTAAAAAGCAAAAACTTTCTGTACATGTTAACTTCAACACGCACATCGCGAGTCTTAATCCAGTTAACTTCGCGTCGAATAACATACACCGAACGAAGCCAAATTAATACTGCAACAACACCGTAGGCAATAAACGCCCAATACCACCAGTTCATGTGAACCTCCTCCTTCACAGCATACAGCATTTGCCGTAACTACGTCAATGGTTTTTGGCAGTAGCAGAATTTTGCGCGTTATTTATACTTATATGTATATCTATATCGGCTGGCAACCTGCTGCCACCCCGGTGGCAACCTGCTGCCACCCCCTTTACAGTTGCAAGCGTTTTGCTAACTATTGCAAGCACTTAAATCCTTGACGTAAAATGACTACATGTAGTACAATCCAAGGTGAACGGGGAAGCCCCAAAATTCAAGGAGAAACATGTCAAACGCATCTACCTACATTGCAGTTGCAGTCAGTTGGTTGGGTACCATCGGCGCAGGTGTCACTGGTTTCATTAAGCAGGCAAAGAAGTACGAAGGCCAAATTAACAACGTTGTTGCCACCATTGAGGCGGACGTGAACGCCGTTCTTGCCGAGGTGCAAAAGGTGAACGTTTCCCTTGCTGCCCTTACGCCCCCTGCAAAGCCAGCGGCGGCAAAGGCACCTGCTCGCAAGGTGACCGAGGCTCCTGTTCCACGCCAACGCAAGGCTGGACGGTAAATTCGTCGCAGGGTGGGCCAACGGTACGCCACTGGCCTCATAAGCCAGAGATGCGAGTTCGACTCTCGCCCCTGCCACCACCTTTCGGGGTAGCACAATTGGCAGTGCAAGTGACTGTTAATCACTGGGTTGCAGGTTCGAGTCCTGCCCCCGAAGCGAGAGGAAAATATGGGAAACGGTTGTAGCGCATACAGAAAGTACCGCAACGCATCGTTTGTATGCTGCAAAAATTGCCACACGGAAGAAGAAGCGCTTATTACCGTTGAGTATCACGGGGAAAAGTTTTCCGTATGTTGCAACTACATCAACGCTACGTTCTTGGACAAAATTTAATGCCTACCCCATTGCGTGTTTTTAGCAACGGTGGCGGCGTGCAATCTTCCGCAGCCTTGGTTTTGTCGGCACGGGGGGAAATTGATTTCCCCATTCACCTGTGGAGCAACGTGGGTGATGATTCCGAGCATCCGGCCTCTCTTAAGTACGTTAGAGAAGTGTTGATGCCGTACGCCGCAGCAAACGGAATCGAGTTTCACGAACTACGCAAAAAGCGTCGGGACAAGCAAGAGCGCACGCTATACCAAACCATTATGAACCCTGAATCTAAGGCGATTCAGATTCCGGTTCGCATGAGCAATGGTTCTCCGGGCAACAGAAGTTGCACTGTCAAGTTTAAGATTGACGTTATTGAGAGTTGGCTTTACCACCACAAAGTCAAGATAGACAACCCCGCCATTGTCGGCATTGGTATTTCCGTAGATGAAATTCAACGCGCAGGACGTGGCAAAGAAGGCAAGCGGTCTCGCCGGACCTACCCCCTTCTTGATTTAGGGCTGCGTAGGTCAGATTGCTTAAAGATTGTTGCAGAAGCAGGACTTCCCGAACCACCAAAGTCATCTTGCTATTTTTGCCCATTTCACCGCATCCAAACATGGTCGGAAATGCGCCGTGACGAGCCGGAACTGTTTGAAAAAGCAGCGCACATGGAAGACACCATCAACGAACGACGTGCTTCGTTGAACCGTGACCCTGTGTATCTTACCGACAAAGCAAGGCCGTTGCGTGAGGCGGTTGGCGTAGCACAAGATGGGTTTTGGACCACAGTTGTGGATGACGGTGACGGTGAATCTTGCGATTCGGGTCACTGCTTTACTTGAGGAGCATTATGGACTTCGATGACTGGTACAAATACGGTATTCAACACGAATACATCTCCGAAACGTTTTGTTTGACACACGACCTAGGGCCTATGAGCGACCTTGAAAACGAGTTGTGGGAAGAGGGCGTGGACTTGTGTGCTTTTGGAGTACGCCTTGGCAATCCAGACGAATGGGAAGAACAGGCTGGTTACCTCAAGCGCATTTAATGATTAATCAGATGCGCCGCCATATGGTATTTGATTAGATACCAAAAACGCAGTTCCGAAAATTTTCTGCAAAAATCCCTACCCCCCCAAAAGGGGGTTTTATCCCATCCAAA
>Ga0214166_1001139_pt1 | contig 11979 bp, 16 predicted proteins | sample TroBogepilimnion_27_FD_153005 | JGI IMG/M metagenome (GOLD analysis project Ga0214166, IMG submission 153005) | Freshwater microbial communities from Trout Bog Lake, WI - Practice 18AUG2009 epilimnion v3 | ecosystem: Environmental > Aquatic > Freshwater > Lake > Epilimnion/Euphotic zone ...
GACATTTTAAAAATCCTCCAAAAGAGGTTCACGTAATAAACGAATGGTTTATAGCACTTGTAGATAAAGTACGTATGACAGTAGTAGCTGGCCCAACCTCAGTATATGTAAATGAAGAAGGCAACGAAGGCCTTACAGGTACCGTGACCCTTGCTACATCACACTCATCAATCCATATCTGGGATAATTCAGACCCATATTTATTTCAATTTGATATTTATTCATGCTCATGTTTTACACCAGAAGAAGTACTTGAACATTTGAATAAATTTGACCTAATTGATTACGAGTATATATTTATAGATAGGAACGATAAAATGAAAATTATCGAAACCAAGTCTAGTAATGAGGAAGAACAAATTTAAACTTCAAGAACAAATAAATAGAATAAATGAGTTAATAGGTGTCAATTCGGCAGCTGGTAAACATTTATGTGTTGTTGATATTCAACCAGAATATCAATCTGGTTTTTCGTACTTCTTAGGTGACTTTATTAATTTTCTAAATGAAAACTACGAACATTTAGCTAATTTGACATTTTTCTATAATGGCTATGATAGTTTAGGTATGATTTCTGAATCAGATTATAAATGGTGGTGGATTGAGAATGGTCTTGAAGATTACATCGTTGACCAAGCAATATTTTATGATAAGGGATATGCTTTTTTTAGATATTGTATTGATGAAGGTATTGAAGATGAAGAAATTGTGAACCTTATCAAATACATGATTGAAAAAAATGTTAACGACAGTAGAGATTTGGATAAAGATTTTTGGAATGAATATGTGGAAAGATTTGGTGATGAAAATATCAGAGGATTATTGGAATTTGCTGGTGATTCATTAAATATTCCAGACTTGATGGATGAATTAAGAAATTATAATGGAATTGTATTATGTGGTGGTGGTGTAAATGAATGCCTTAAAGAAGTTGAAATTGCATTACAAGCTTTAGATAAACCTTTCAATATCATAACAAAATATACTTACTAATGAATAAATATCTCTTTATTTTGGTTCTTTTTCTTGCATCTTGTGCATCAATGAAAAAAACAGTGGTTAAACCTGATATTAAAAAGGATTCAGCTATGACTGATTCTTTGAACCCACAAGACATAATTGCTTACAGTCCAGCACCGCCAGAACCAACCCCAGCACCGCCAGTTTATAGCCACGGCAAAACATCTGCTGCTAAAAAAGTTGAACCAACAGTTAATGAAGAAGATGGTCCAGACCCACTAAACATTACGGTTGTCGATGTTGACAATGATAGAGTCTATAATAAGACAACCCAAATGGGTAATGTTGTTTATAAAATCCCTAATTTAATGCATGTTAGAAATTCATATCAAGTATTGGTTAGGATTTCTAAGTCAGAAGCTAATATTTATGAAAATATCAATGGTGAGGTTTCACACAGTAAAATACCTATAACAGAAACCATGCAGGTTAATCTTATTGACGATAGTCCAACAGATAGTAAAAACTTTGATATTGTTAAAGATAATGATAGTATTCAATTGGTTGATACCAATGGGACATATACTCAATGGACGTGGAATGTAACCCCTATTAAGGTTGGTACTGGTAAACTTAAGGTTGTAATCTCAGTTATTCGAGATGGTAATAAAAAAGATATAGTTTATGAGGATTCAGTGAGTATAAAAATGGATTTACCTAAACAGATTGTTTTTTGGGTTAATAAATATTGGCAATGGTTAATGACTAGTTTAATAATACCATTTGTTGTATGGTTATATAAAAAAATAACAAAAGATGAAACTAAATAACCTTTTTACTGAAATCTTAAATGAAGCCACCAAAGGTAGTCCTATAGTAGCTTATCATGGTAGTACACATAAATTCAGTAGCTTTACTGATGAATTTGTTGGTGGTAAAGATGCTACTGACCAAGAAGGACCAGGTATTTATTTTACAACTTCATTAAAAGATGCTAGTACATATGGTGAATTTCTATATAAGGTTACATTAACTCCAAGGAAGCTTTTAGATGCATCACCAAATATAAGTAAGTATAAAGGTATTATTACAAGACTTACAAAGATGGCACCAAATTGGAAAGATACTGCTCAAAATTGGGCTGAACATCCAGAACGTGGTGTAATTAATTTTGTTAATTCTAGCATACAGTATAATGAAACTGAAAAAGACCTTTTTCAACAAGTTTGGTTTGACTTTTATAGATATGCTCCAATTGAATACGTTAGAAATGTAGTTAAATTAGGGTATGATGGAATAATAATTGATGGTTATAACACTGATAAAACTGTAAAACACATAATTGTTTATAACCCAGCAATAATAAAATATAATGAAGAAGTTAATTAAAAATCTATTAAGGGAAGCACTAATTGAAAAACCATTAGAAGAAGATTACCCAAGTAGTTGGAATATTGAGGAGTTTAAAAAAATGAGTTCTTTTAATAAACGTATACAGTATTGTAAACAACATCTTCAACAGATTTCATCTGGTTCTAGTAGAATAGTGTATAAGATTGATGACCAAAAGGTATTAAAGCTGGCTAAAAATCAAAAAGGCTTAGCTCAAAATGAAATAGAAGCAAGCTATAGTACATTTGAAGATTTATCTAGCATCACTGCTAGGGTATTTGCTTATGATGATAATGACTTATGGATTGAAATGGAGTTGGCTAAACCAGTAACACTACAAATATTTAAAAGAGTGACAGGATTTGATTTCAACAATTTTTGTCAGGGATTGGATAGTCATTATTATAAGTTAGAAGGTCATCGTAGAAGAATTAGAAATGTTAGTGAACCACCCAATATGAATGATTTATGGGCTGACCCATTTGTCTATGAAATGCTTTCGTTAATGGCTAATTATGATATACCTTCTAGTGATTTATGTAAGTTAAACTCTTATGGGTTAGTAAATAGGGAAGGTGAAGATACTATCGTTATGATTGATTATGGATTAACAAACGAAGTATATGACTCTTATTATTCTTAATTAAATTTGTTTATATGAAAATAAAGTCATATCTTTGCATGATTAAAAAATGACTAATGGAATTAACTAAAATCAAACAGGATTTAGAAGATAAATTAAAAGTATTTGGGCATCAATTATCTGAGCAAGGGAAAGAAACAGAAGTAGCTGCAAAAATTTTACAAAAACATATTAAAGGTGAAGAAGTTACACCTGAGGAAGATGTCTTATTAAAACAAAATTTTTATGATACTTTAAAAATTGCTGGCATTGGAATACCATTTGTATTAATACCTGGTGCTAGTATTCTATTACCAGCGTTGATAGTTATTGCAAAAAAACACAACATTAATTTATTACCATCGGCATTTACAAAATAGTTTTATGAAAAAAGTTATAAAAGAAATATTAAGAGAAAATTTAAACACATTAGGCGTTCCTGTAACAAGACCTAACCAAGTACTTATTGTAATGAGAGGTATATCTGGTTCAGGTAAATCAACCAAAGCGAAATCTTTGGTTGGGGAAGGTGTTATACACTCAACTGATGACCTTATAGATGCGACAGGAGATTACAGAGGGTTCTTTGCAGAAATGTTAAAGACTGGCAACTTTGTAAATCTTAGTCGTATGCACTCTAAGAACCTCAAGAATGCGATGAAATCTATGAATGAAGGGATAACACCAATTATTATAGATAACACAAATTTAAGGGCTAATGAAGCCAAAGCGTATATAAAACACGCTTTAGAATCTGGTTATGCTGATGAAAATATTCAAATTGTAGATATAGGTACTGGTGGATTAACTGCCGAAGGATTAGCAGCTAGAAATTCACATGGTGTTCCATTGGATAAAATTGAGCAAATGGTTAAAACACATAAGAGTGTTGGACCATTAACCTTACAGAAGATATTAGAATCCAAGGATATGTATAAAACTTCGGATGTATTATATTCTTGCGTTTTATTGGATGATAAGTCACACGGTATTTTATTAAACAAATTTGCTAATGATATCCCAGAAGGTTGGAAACCATATGCTCACCACATGACAATAAATCTTGGTGAGTTAAAGGATAAATCAGCAATTGGTCGTGCTGTTACTTTAACAGCAACACATTTTGGTAAATCTGATATGGCTATAGCGGTATTGGTTGATGGATATCCTTCAAAGAAGGAAAATCCACACATCACATTAGCGATTAATCCTAACGGAGGTAAACCAGCTATGAGTAATGAAATCACCAATTGGAAAAGGATTAGAAGCTTTACTTTAACAGGTACTGTAACAGAAATTAAAAAATAATTTGGTTGTTTCAATTCAAGACCATATATTTGCAAAAAGTTTTAAAATGACAAAAGAAGAAAGACGACTAGATTTAAATAATAAATTACTAAGAATGGGTCAAGCTTTGGCTAAAGAAGGTGTAGATACCAATGATGGTTGTATATTAACAGCTGGTAGTGTCTTGATTCTTATTAGTAATTTAATGACATCTGAAAAAGATATGTTTTTATTTGGTGAATTAGGGTCTATGTTTTCAGCCAAAATGATTCTTGAGGATATGGAACGTAAAAATCCTAAAATTGTGGGGGATGAATTCATGGCTGAAATTTTATCGAAAATAAATAGTCAAAATCCTGAGGTTCCTAAGCCAGAAGAACCAAAGATTGAAGAACCAAAACGAAAATCGAAAAGAAGAAAAGGAAACAATGGGGACTCAGAAACTGAGTCCTAATTTTTTAACGCTATAAAAATGTTTTATGTTAGCGATAGTAGAGTTTATAAAAAAAGAAGGATTAGCCAAAGCTATCCAAAAGTTCAAATTAAAGGTTAAGGTTTACGAACATAAGTTACACTTAAAATATGACCAACTTGAATCAGATATGTCTGCCAAAGAGGTTCAAGAATGCCGTGGACTTATCTTGAATAAAGAAACACTTGAAGTGATATCAATGTCATTTTATAAATTCTTTAATCATGGTGAAGGTCATGCTGCAAAAATAGACTGGAATACTGCACGTGTTCTTGAAAAGGTGGATGGTTCAATGATGCAAGTTTATTGGGACCCATTTGCTAAAAAATGGTTTGCGGCTACTACTGGTACTGCTGAAGGTGAAGGTGAAGTAAATAATAAAACAGGAACTACCTTCAATGAATTATTTTGGGAAACCATTAAAAAGACTTGTCCAAATATATTAAAAGATTTAGATTATTTCAAGACATCTACTTTTGTATTTGAGTTAACTACTCCATACAATATTGTAGTAAAGCCACACGGTGAATCTAATGTAACCTTATTAGCTGTAAGAGATAATAGAACTCTTGTAGAGGCAAGATACGAACAACTAAACAGATTTTCAACTGAACTAGGGTTGCCATTGGTTAAATCATATGACCTTAACGCAAAGGACTTCGGTACTTTGATAAAAACATTTGAAGGGATGCCATGGTCAGAAGAAGGTTATGTAGTAGTTGATGGTAACTTTAACCGTGTAAAGATTAAAAATCCAGCTTATTTGGCTGTTCATCACCTTAAGGGTAAAACTGCTGAACATAATATCTTAACAATTGTTAAGTCCAATGAAATTGAAGAATTTGCTTCTACTTTCCCAGAAAGAAAAGAAGAACTTCTTAAATTAAAGGTTAACTACGATTTGTTAGTAGCTCAGCTAAAGGGTGTGTGGGATGAACTTACACCAAGAAAGCCAAAGAACATCACAGCTAATGAAAAGAAAATGTTTGCAGCTGCTGTATTTGAAGTTTGTAAGAAACATAAGGTAGATTCGTTTACTGGATTGTTTTTTGGACTTGAAAGTGGTAAGGTTGAAAATATTGATAAATTCATGATTGAGTACGATGACAAAAAACTTTACAAGATTCTTTAATTAAATTTGGTGGATTGAAAAATCCACCTTATTTTTGCATTCACAATACAAAACAAAACTATGGATTTACTTAAAACAAAAGCAATAGCTGAAGATTTAATAGCGTTATGTAAAAAACATGACGTTACAATAATTACAGGGTTTAAAAAAGATGAAACTTTAAACTATAATTTAGATGGTTTAAATATATTCATTACCGATTGGACTCCATCAAAACGAAAAATTTTAGATAAAGCTATTGGAGAAGCCACTCAATACCCAACAACATTAAAAATAACATTAAATAGATTTAAGCATGAAAATTAAACAAATCTTTGATGAAATCGCCATCGAATCATCAACAAATAAGAAAGTAGAAATCCTTAGTCAGTATAAGGATAACGAGTTATTAAAAAGAGTTCTGTACCTTGCAGATTCTCCTCGTATAAAATTCTATATAAAGCAAATACCCACATATGAATGCGGTCCTTTTGACCAAGGGTTAGAAGTTGCTTTAGATGCATTAACGGCTTTATCCTCAAGAAGCCTTACTGGTCATGCGGCCATAAACCACTTAAAAACCACTTTGGAGTTTTGTAATCCAGATGATGCGTATATAATTGAACGCATCATTGAAAAGGATTGTAAAATTAATCTTGGAACAACACTTATTAACAAGGTATTTCCTAAATTGATTGAAGAAACACCTTACATGGGTGCTAAAGCCTTTGAAGAAAAGCTTGCAAAAAAAATCATATCCGATGGACTAGCTTATAGTCAAATCAAAATGGATGGGCGTTATTGCAATGCCAATATAAAATCACATCTTTGTGATTTAGAAAGTCGTCAGGGTGAATCAACTCTGTTAGGTGATGCTAAAATGTTACAAGAGTTAGCAACATTAAACGATTGTGTTTTGAATGGTGAGCTAACTATGAAAGGTATTTCTCGTTATGAAAGCAATGGACTGATTGCTTCATTAATTACCATAAAAAAGAAAGAGCTTGAAGGTAAAAGTACTGCAAAGGAAATAGCTGAGTTTGAAGCTGACCATATGCCAATGCAAGAAGCTTTAGATAGAATAGTATTCACTGTATGGGATATGATTACCAATGAGGAATATGAAGCAGCAAAATCAAGCAGACCTTACTTTGAAAGGTATAACTCTATGGTTAAATTATTGGAAGATAATCAATTTACCAATATAGAAGTTGTTGAAACTAAACTTATAATGACTTATGAAGGAGCTATACAACATTTTCAAGAAGCTTTAGCTCGTGGTGAAGAAGGTACAATCTTAAAAGCTTCTAAAGGTGCTTGGAAAGATGGTAAACCTACTTGGCAGGTTAAAATGAAACTGGAAATGGATATTGATTTAAAAATCATAGGATTCAATTACGGTACTGGTAAAAATGCTAATGTCATTTCTAGTGTTACCGCTCAATCATCTGATGGAATTGTAAATACCCGTCCAACAGGTATCAACGAAAAAATGATGAAGTTTATTACTGATAATCAAGATAAATTATTGAATACTATTCTTGAGGTTAAATGTAGTGGTCTTTCTCAAGATTCTGATGGAAATTATTCATTGTTACATCCAGTATTTAAAACGCTTCGTGATGATAAGCTTAGCTGTGACTCATTGGTTTCAATCAAAGAAATCGAAGCAATGGCCAAAGGATTAAAATAAATTTGGTAATATCAAATCTACATCGTATATTTGCACTTTAAAAATATAAACATGAAGAAACACATATCATTTCCTTCAATTGAGCAATTCAAAAATATTATTGCTAATGTAAATAGGAAACATAATTTTGTTGGTTTGGACGAAAATGGTGACGCTATTTATGACCCAACCAAACCAAAACCAAAGCTTAAGTTCAAAGGAACTGTAAAGTTACACGGCACCAATTTTGGAGTATCGTATAATGCTCAAGATAATATATGGGCTCAATCTAGGGAGAATATTATCACTCCTGAAAAGGATAATGCAGGTTCAGCATTTTTTGTTGAATCTCATAAAACTGCTTTTTTGATTCTTATGGGTCAAGTAGCTGATAAGTATGGTATTGATATAAAAACCAATACTATTACGATTTATGGTGAGTGGGCTGGTAAAGGTATTCAAAAATCTGTAGCTATCGCTAATATTGACAAGGCTATGTTTATTTTTGGTGTTAAGATAACACCACACCCTAAGGATGAAGAAGATAAACCACGTGCTTATTGGGTAGATTCTTCTTTCTTAAGAAGTCCTGATGATAGAATTTTTAACATCGAAGATTATCCTAAATATGAAATTGAAATCGACTTTAACTATCCTCAATTATCTCAAAATAAGATAATTGAAATGACTATTGCTGTTGAAGATGAATGTCCAGTTGGTAAAGCTTTTGGATTTGAAGGTATTGGTGAAGGAATTGTATTCTCTCACATGACTGAAGATGGTGAAGTTTATCGTTTCAAGAGCAAGGGTGAAAAACACTCTAAGGCTTCTAAGGTTTCAACTCTTAAGCCAGTTGATGATGCTAAAATCAACAACATTATTGAAACTGTAAATAAGGTTACTCCAGATTGGAGACTTGAACAAATGTTGGATAAAACATTCGACATTATGAATGGTGGTACTATTGAAATCAAAAGAATGGGTGACTTCATAAGGAATGTAGTAAATGATGTTATAAAGGAAGAATCTGACACAATAGCAGCTGCTGGGCTTGAACCAAAAGATATAAATGCTAAGGTTTCTGAAAGATGTAGAAATTACTTTTTTGTAAAGCAAAATGAGGAAGTCGGGCTTAAATAAGCTTGACTTTCTTGTTATTTTTAATATATTAAACTAAAAAAATGGAACAAGAACAACAGTTATATATACCTAAAAAAATCAAAGTTGGGTATAATAAGAGAGAAGATACATATACCAAAAAATTAGCCTATATTATCTATTATGATAGCAAAGGTATCTTAAGAAAAGAGACTAGTTGGGAAGGATGGAGAGATAGAACCATAACGCCTGACGAATTTGATAACGTACCTACAGAAGGTTTTGTCTTGAATAAAGGTGTCGGTGGTCAAAGACATAGCTATGGTTGGGATGCACGTAATGAATACATTCGTGTTTATGACCCAAGAGGCTTTGAATTTGAAATTAGCGTTGCTAATCTACTTTACATTCTATTAGAAACCACTTCAACAAAAGGTAAAGGTCTTGAGGGTGAATTTGTATACTCTTGGGAAGGTAAAGAATTAGTTTTATTACCAGTTGGTAGCGGTGCGTATAAAAATTCAACTGAATTTACTGATTTACAAGCAGGTAAGGTTTCGGCTAAAGAGCTTATAGCTGGGGCAATTTATCGTAATAAGACTCAGGAAGATTTAACATATTTAGGTAGATTTAATTGGTATACTTTTGTTCCAAAAGAAAAATATGTTTATCACTATAATGATAGAGATAGGAACAAAAATTATGACGGTAATCATAATGTGATTAAGTCTGAAAAAATGTATGTTTTTGTTGATAAGTCAGGGGCATTTTTACCTTATAAAGCTCTAACACATTTATCTAAATGTATTGACGAAACACCAATATCAAATTTTGCTGAATTAATCGAAGAATTCAATAAAACGATGATTAATTCAAGTAAACCTATTTCAATCAAAGGTAAAACTAGAAAGATTAAAATTTCTTGGAACCCAAATAATCCTTATAACACGGTTAAAGACGGGCAAACTTTCATTAAAACAAGTGACACTGAATATAGAAGTGTTGAGATTAGAGTTGATTATGAATATACCAAAGGCGTACCAGTTTTAAAGGGTTATACTTTGGATGATAATAATAAAAAGATTATAATTGATAATGGTGAAGTAATGACAAAATCAGTTAATACAGCGTATTCATATTCAGACCGTAAATCAAAAATTTATACAGAAGATGAGATACATGCGATGGATTTTTACAACGTATACGCCGTTTTAGAGAACGGAAGTGAAATAAACTTTAAAAAATACAATTTATATTTTTAAATTATGGCAACAATAGACCAAAAACAAGTACAAGAACTTTTTGACGTAGTTCAAAAACAAAAAGCTGAAATCAGCAAAGCGGAAAAACCAACGTGGCAGACAAACTGTTCGTTCGGTTTTGATAAATCAACAAGTTCTAGGACAAACCTAAGAACAGTAAGTGATGTGAATGATTTAGTTAATATCTTATCCTTTATTTTAGGTAAAGAAAGAGATGTAAATGAAGCTAATCAAATCTTAGGTGTAACTACCGAATTTGAATGGTTTGGATTCAGCAAAGCTGACTGGGTTAGTGATTTGAAAACCAGAGCTTCCCAGATTACCTTAAGCAAACGTAAAAAAGAGCTTGAAGAGTATGAGATTAGACTTAATCGTTTGGTTAGTAAAGAAGTTAGGGAGCAAATGGAACTTGCTGAAATAATGAAAGGACTTCAAGGTTAAATTATGATACAAAACAAAGTATTAAGACTAGAAAAAGAGGCAACACTTAAAAATGGTGTAAAGTTGCCAGCTGGTCAAGAAATTGAAATAGTGATGGATGTAGTCTACATGGGAGGCTATCCATTACCACCAAATATGCAAGGGCTTATGTTAAATTGGGTTATAAGTAACCCTACCCTTTTTAAAGAAACGACAAAAAATTGGTAATGAGCGAATTAAAAACTGGATATGAATGGTGCCTTGAAGAAAAAATGAGGTTACTTGAATTAAAAGATTGGCCTACAGATTGGTCATTCTATATGGAATCGTATTATGATGAAAAAATCACATATGGTGACTTCTATGATAGAATTAAAAAATGTAAAATAAAGCCAAATTCTACTCCAAGAAAAACAGAAATGTTCTTGGAGTATAGAATGTATGGTATTGTACCGTATAATTTAAGTCCAATACAACAGGGGATTCAATTTGGTCACGCAGTAGTAGAATACGGACAAATGGTTAAAGGTATTCCACCGTTTGAAGCAGTCTATGACAAGTTTGCTAGGAAGGATAAAACATTTATTATCTTGAATGGGGGTACTACCAATGAAAGAAGAGAAAAGTTAGGAACGATGCAACTGAATACTGAGATTCTTAAAGATAATGGTATTTTGTTTGCTGAGTTTAGAGAACCAGATTTAAATGACACATTAACGGCAACAGTATTCTTGGTTGACGAAAGAGTTTTCAACCGAGAACTTTATCCAGATTTTGTAGAAAATTTTCAAGCAACTGATGAAGTTAATGAAAAACAATACAAACAATGGGTTGAAAAAATCGGGGGAGAAAAGAATGCATTTTTAAGAAATTTTTTAATAAAATTTAGATTAGCGTAATGAATAATAAAGTAACACTTATGGGAAAGATTGGTTTTGAACCAGTCAACTACACCAAGAAGCATAGTATGCAAGCTTCTTGGAAGAGGGTTGCTATGGTCTTCATTGATGGTGATGTTACTGAATACTATTCTTGGTTTCTAAAAAAACGTTATAATTTAACACTTAATAAACCTATCAGAGGTGCTCATATATCCTTCATAAATGATAGTTTAAAGGATATGTCTAATAATGGTTTAAAGAGTTTAGAAGAGGTTGATAAGGTATGGAATAACGTCAAAAACAAATGGGACGGTGTTGAGATTCCAATTATGTTAAGCCTTGAACCAAAAACTAGTGATAAACACTGGTGGTTAAACATTCCTCACGATTACCGTGATAGACTTCATGAGATAAGAGCTGAAGTTGGTCTAGGCCGACCTACGTTTGGTCTTCATATGACAATTGGATTAGCCAATGAAAAGAACATTGAGCATTCTAAATACATTCACACACTAATTAAAACAGGATTAATAAAATGAGTATTAAACCAATAACGCCGCAAGAGGCAAAAGAGCAAATTGAGAAAAGTTTTCCAGAATTTGTTATTCAGGGTATAAACAATGCGATTAATAAGAATTACTTTGGTAAACCTTATTTTACAATCAAACAAGATGCGATTGTAGCTGAAATAATGGCTGTTGCACCAGAAGGAACTAATAGAGAAAGTCTTTTTAGTAATCATTGGTTAGACTTTGAAGAACTGTATCAAAAATTTGGGTGGGATATTAAATATGACAAACCA
>Ga0214166_1001142_pt1 | contig 11972 bp, 2 predicted proteins | sample TroBogepilimnion_27_FD_153005 | JGI IMG/M metagenome (GOLD analysis project Ga0214166, IMG submission 153005) | Freshwater microbial communities from Trout Bog Lake, WI - Practice 18AUG2009 epilimnion v3 | ecosystem: Environmental > Aquatic > Freshwater > Lake > Epilimnion/Euphotic zone ...
TTGTCTAGTTGCGCCCAATGTTAAGTTAGCAGCTAATTGCCATGTTGCTGTACTAGATGCACTACCAAATGTCCACGGGAAATCATAGGTAGTACCTGCAACAGGCGTTATAGTATAACTGCCCGTAGTTGCACCAAATGTCCATGCGTTTGTACCAGCTGTAAAAGTTGTTGTTCCATTACTTGTGCTGTGTGTAAATGAACCATAGATCGTAATAGCTATATTGCTAAGTGTTTGCAAACCATTGATTGTTAAATTTTGTACAACGTTACCTGCCGTAAATGCATAGGTTACTGTACCTGTTGTTTCAAGTAAACTAAAACTTATAGCGTTTGCTGCTGATAGTGCACCTGTGTTAATTGTTTTAGTAACACTAGTACCACCACCTTGACATGCAACCAACGGCGTACCTAAAATTGTTAAGCCTGTTATTGTACTTGTATTCCATATTGTATTTGTAGCAGCATTGGTTAATGTTATCTGACCAGTACCAAAGTTAATTGTTCTGGTATTACTGTTGTTACTTGCAAATAATCCAGTAGATAAAGTAAATGTACTTAATGCTAATGTACCTTGTGTTAACGTTGTAGTTGCAGTTGTTGGCTGTGTTAAGTTACTTTGTAATGTCCAAGAACCTGCTGCACCGTTAAAGGTTATAGGACTACTAATAGTAATACCACCAGTGTTTATAGTTTTTGCTGTGGTTGCTGTAAATGTGACTGCGCCAGTTGTATTCCAAACTGTTCCTGCAATAGTAGACCAGTTACCGGCTACACTAAGTGTAGGCGTTGTACCATTTTGAAATGTAACTGTACCTGCACTAACTGTTATATCGAAACAGTTTAATGCACCGGTCATTGTTACAGCATAGGTTGCAGACTGATCAAAAAATACACTATCAGCAGCAGTAGGTACGCTTGCGCCACCTGTTCCGCCACTAGTTGCACTCCAGTTGGTAGTAGTGGTTGTATCCCATGTTCCACCTGATGTACCAACCCAATATCTATTAGCCATATTCTACCTTTACGCTTGCTGTGCAACTGCTATTACGTCCCAATACGTATCTTGAATATTATATATGCAACCTACATAAATTACTTTACTTGGTGTTGTGGTTGTTGGTAATGTTACACCTATTTGACGATAACTATTTGCTGAACCAGTTGACCAAGATAGGTTTTGTGATACGCCATTGTCTTTAATTCTAATTGTGAATTTTTGTCCGTCAATGAATGTACCTGAAGGTGCGGCTATAGTGACGTTTCCATTTATACCAATAAGATTATATTGATCAGTTGTATCTGTATTTGGTGTTAATGTGCCGCTTAATGTAGCGCCATTGTTACTTGTTCTTGTATTAATTCTTGTGTTACTAATGTTACCTGCATTTAAGTTGCCTGCAATATTAGCATTTCCAGATACACTTAAGTTGGCTGTTACGTTGGCGTTTGCTACAGTTATATTACCACTGACGTTAGCTGTGCCTGAAACAAATACACCGGTACTTGAAACTGTGAACACATTTAATGTGCTTAAAATATCAACAGTAAAGTTACCAGTGCCGTCAATACTTGCATTACTTGTTCCAGACTGAATGTATGAACCCGCAGATACTGCTACGTTTGTGATGTTACTTCCATCACCATATAAGTATTGTCCTTGTACTATACCGCTGTTAGCATATACGTTACCAAATGTACCGTTATTTGTAACTGCAACGCTGGTTAATGTGCCTACACTTGTAATATTTGGCTGGGCATTAGTTGTAACAGTACCGGCCGTTGTAGCACTACTTACAGCGCCACTTACGTTACTACCTTGAATGTTACTTAAATTGCCAGCTTCACCTTTGAAGTGTCCTGCAATTGCGTTACTTGTAACGTTTAGGTTACCTAATGTGCCTATAGTAGTAATATTTGGTTGGTTGCCTGTTGTTAATGTACCTGTATAATAGTTTGAACTTATACTATTAGCACCAGTTAACTGACTGTTAATACCACTCATAGTGATATTACCGTTAGCACCTACTGTTATATTGGCAGCACCCACAGTTCCTGTGTTTGCGTAAATGCTTGTGTTTGAATAAATGTTTCCGTTAGCAGCAATAGATGATTGTGCTACTAATGCTCCTTTGACAGAGCCGTTAGCAGCATCAGGGTTAAAACCTATAGTGTCACCAGCAAATATAGACCCGTCAACTTGAAATGACGCTTGACCTGGACCTGAACCTAATGTAAAAAGTTGTGAACCTGAACCACCATTATAATACAATGATGTTACTGAGTTTGTGCCTGTGTTAGCAGGTGCTGATCCTGTCCACCCACCCAATCCAAATACCCAACCGCCGCCACCTGTGTTTGAAACAGTAGAAGGAATTATATTTTGTGAAAAAGTTGCATTAGCTGCTGATAAGTTACCTGAAATATTTGCTGTACCGGTAATGTTTGCACCGGTACCTGTGACTACTAATGTTGTATTACCAACAGCAGTAATATTAACGTTGCCGTTAGCACTTGGAATATTAACGTTACTATTGCCGTTAGCGTGTGGACCTATTAAGTTAGCTACGGTTACGTTTGCCCCAAAATAACTATTACCTGCTGCTATAAACATTGCATAGCTATTAGTTGCGGTTACGTTTGTACTTGCAGTTGGAGCACTTTGAATATAAAATGTCGCCAAGTTAGAAGTTGTAATTGCGTTACTTGCGGTAAGTGTTGGGGTGGCAATCGCATGAATAGCTGCTGTGGCAATCGTGCCTGCTGCTGCAACGTTATCTGTATAAGTTGACGCAACTGAACGTAATCCTAAATTACCTAATACAGTAGCAACGTTTACATTACCCGATGCTGCGCCACTTATTGTGTGACTGTTTGCAAAAACAACACCGTTAGAGCCATTAGCAACAACAGTACTAGCATTGGCTATATTGCCATTAACAGTTGTAATATTACCTGTAGTAACTACCGCAGTAGTTGCACCTATATTGCCAACATTAGCATTACCTGTAGCATTTAATGTACCACTTACGTTAACACCAGTACCTGTAATTACTAATATGTTAGCGTTGCCAACAGCAGAAATATTAATATTGCCGTTTGCTGCTGGAATATTGACATTGCTATTACCATTAGCAAAGACACCTACAAAGTTGCCTGATGTGATATTGCCTGTTACAGCTAGATTTGTTAATGTACCAACACTTGTAATGTTTGGTTGTGCATTTGTATATACAGTACCAGCTACAAGTGCGTTGCCTACTTGACCACTGACATTACCACCTGCTACTGAGTTGGCTGTAGTTGCGTATGCTACTGCTCCGCTGACATTAGCACCTGCTACTGAGTTTGCTGTAGTTGCATATGTAGCAAGTCCAACAGCTCCTGAAACGTTGGCTCCTGCTACTGAGTTGGCTGTAGTTGCGTATGCTACTGCACCCGAAACATTTGCGCCTTGAATATTGCTTATATTTCCTCCATCACCTTGCAATTGACCCGCTGTTACTTTATTTGTGACAGTCAATGATGATAGTGTGCCTACACTTGTTAAACTAGAAGTAACTATGCCTGATGCTAATGCGGTACCAGTTAAATTTGCAGCGTTAGGTGCATTAACTACATTGCTTGCTGCTGTAAGTTGTCCTTGTTGATTTACTGTAAATGATGCAATTCTGTCGCCATTGCCATAACTACCTGCTGTTACAGTAGTATTAGTAATGCTGAATTGTGTGCCAGTTAATGTTAGTCCTGTGCCTGCTGTGTATGCACCTGCACTACTAAATTGTATAAATTCAATGTTGTCTACACCAATTACAACATTAGGTGTAGTTTGTACCCATCCTGTATCTGCTTGGGTAGTTCCTGTTTGTACGAATACAAAGTCTCCGCCTCCAACTAGTCCGGTAGTATCAAAATCGGTAGCTCTAACTATAGTAGTTGTATTTGCGTATGTGTATATTCCATTCCAAACTCCGTTTGCTTCATTTTTAACAAGTATGCGAGTACCTACTGTTTGTACGTTTGATCCATCAATAAAATGAAACGTTCCAGTAGTTACTAAATTTGCTCCTATGCCACTACTTCCATTGTTATATGTTACTGTACCGCCTGTTGCGGTTGCTATTGTTCCTGTTGTTGCTGCGTAAACAGGAGCATGAACGTGTATTGATGTAACCGCAGCATCAACATAAGCTTTTGTTGCGGCATCTTGTGCATCCTGTGGATTAGATAAATTATTAACATAAAAATTATTCATATTGACGTTAGCGCCAAATGAACCTGCACCACTAATTACCGCATTAGTCGCACCTATATTCCCAACGTTTGCATTTCCTGTTACTGATAATGAAGTTAATGTACCTACCGAAGTGATATTTGGTTGTGCATTAGTATAAACAGTACCTGCTACTAATGCGTTGCCTACTGCACCGGTTACGTTAGCGCCAGCTACTGCGTTTGCCGTTGTTGCGTATGCGACTGCTCCACTGACATTAGCACCTGCTACACTGTTTGCTGTACTTGCTGTTCCCGAATACACGGAATAGTTTGCGTTTGCTACTGTACCTGTTACATTAGCGCCTGCAACTAAGTTAGCAGTTGCGGCAAAACTTACTTGACCCGAAACGTTAGATCCAGTAATATTACTTAAATTGCCTGCCTCACCAATTAAATGTGCTGCCTTAATAGTTCCGCTATTAGAATAAACATTACCTGATGTAATATTTGTTGTAACATCTAAATTACCTGAAATATTAGCGCCAACAGTTGTTACTACTAACACATTTGAAACTTGATTTACACTTACTGCAACATTATCGTCATTGTAGGCAATTACGTTACTATTACCGTTTACTATACTTGCTGTATTAGCAGCAGTATTGCCTACAATACTTAAGGAGCCACCATTTGGGTTAGTTAATGTTACTGCTCCAGTATTAGAACTGATAGTTGAATCACCTAAAATAATAGTATTGCCAGCTAAGAACAAATTAGCAAAACGATTTGTAGCGTTACCCAAACTATATGTTACGTCTGTGTCTGGAGTGATATTACCGTGAACTACTAAACCTTGAAGTGTACCAACTGAAGTGATGTTTGGTTGTGCGTTTGTATAAACAGTGCCGGCTATTAGTGCATTACCTACTTGACCCGATACATTAGCACCAGCAACTGCGTTAGCTGTAGTTGCGTATGCGACTGCGCCGGTGACATTTGCTCCGGCTACTGAATTAGCAGTTGCAGCATATGACACTTGACCGCTTACGTTTGCACCAGCAACTGCGTTAGCTGTAGTTGCATACGCGACTGCACCAGTAACATTTGCGCCAGGGATATGATTTAATCCATATGCATTACCAGTGAATATACCAGTTGATGTTACATTGCCTGTTACTACAAGATTATTATTTGCGTAATCAAATTCAAGATTTGCTGAACCACCAAATGCTCCATTATTATTAAATTGTATTTGTGTGTTTGTGCCTCCAGGTGTGCCATTACCACCGCCACCTGTTTGTGCAGTCCAGCTTAGGTTGCCAGTGCCGTCTGTTTGCAGAACATACCCGTTAGTGCCACCTAAAATTTTAACATTTGCTATGGTAGCATTTAATGCAGTAGCAGTGCCGCCACCTGAAATACCAGTAAGATAATAACCATTACCGATAATGTAATTACCTGTAACGTTACCTGTAGCAGTTATATTTGATACTTGCAATACACCGTTGTTAACAACTATATTGCCACCTACATCTACTAATGTACCGTCAACTTCAAATGTGCCATCTATTGTGATTGGAGCGCCAAATAAACCTTGAAAATTTGATTGAACAGTATATGAACTTGCGGAAGGAATATAAGTTGGCATGACTGCTGCCAAATTAGATGATCCGCTTCCGTTAGCTGTAGTGAAACTTAAATTGCCCGCACCGTCTGTGGTAAGTACTTGTCCATAAGTACCACCTGTAATAGTAATATTACTTACAGAACCTAAATTAGCTTGGGTATCTACTGTAAGTGTATTAGCAGTTACATTGCCATTAGCATCAATTACATTGATTATACTATTGGCACCAACGCTAAATCCATCAACAGAATTAAGCGGTTTAAGTGCCATTAGATAGTCCTAAATTGTGTTGTCCAAACTGTGCTGTTAGTACTTGCTGGGCTTACTTGTAACGCAATATTACTACCAACAATATTAACTGCTAATGATCCAGTAACTGCTCCCAAGAATGTTGTACCATATATGACGTAATCCGCAGATACACCATTTGTTACAGCCATAACTGTTGAAGCACTGTATTTAGTACCTAATGCGTCTACACCTTTAACAAAGAATTCAACACCAGTGATACCTGATACTGGGAATTGAACAATTGTTTGGTTAGCAGTAATTGCGGTTGTAGTTACTGTTGCCCACTGTATAGATGTGTTACCTAATACAATTTTAGTACTAATATTTGCGTTGTTAGCATTTACATAGCCTGTATTAGCATTAATGTTAGAAGTAACTGTTATATTACCATCATTTGTAACTGATACATTGCTTGAACTATTACCAACAAATAAGTTGCCAGTTAAGTTAGCATTGCCTTTAGTAATTGTTACATTACTTGAAGTATTACCAACAAACAATGTACTTGTAACATTAGCATTTCCGTTGATGTTTGCATCATAGTTAGCAGTAATGTAGTTACCAAGAATATTTCCTGTAACATTAGCATTGCCTGTGATATGTGTTTCATTTAAGAAACTGTTACCAGCAGTTAAGTTGCCAGTAATATTAGCGTTGCCACCAATTAATGCGTCAAGTGTGATGTTAGCAACATTAGCAAAAATGTAATTTACGCCTGTAATGTTACCGCCACTACCTGTACCAACTTGTACATTGCCTGTAATGTTTGCGTTGCCGCCAACAATCAAATCTGTACCAATGTTAGCCCAGTAGTTAGATGTGAATGTGTTTGCGTTCGCATAAGTGTTTACAGACAACACATTGGTAAGTATTACGTTTTGTGCGCTTAAATTGTTACCATCTACATTACCATTGCCACTAGTGTTCCATTCTAAACTTTGGAATGTGGCATCGCCAATGTTTGGTGTAACAAGATTTGCGCCTGTTTTAACAGCGATGTTACCGCCGATAATAGCAGTTGTATCGTTATCAACATTAGCACTAATTACTGTGCCTGATATGTTAATACCATTTGCGCCTGTGTAACTACCTGATTGACTGAATTGTGTAAATGAAATGTTTGATATACCAATATCGATTTCGCCGGCAGTTTGTAATACCCAACTTGAACCTGCCCAAATTGTACCTTGTGAGATAAAGAAGTATGAACCAGCACATAATGCATTGGCACTTTCTGGAACGAATGTATCGCCATCGCTACTTCTTGTAAGTACCCAGTTAGTTGATCCAGTACCTGCTGTGGTTACGTCATAGATACCGTTGTATGCTTGATTTGTTTGACCATTAACAAGAACACGTTGACCAGTTGATAATGTGATACTATCAATTGTAAGTACTGCTTGTGTACCGTTGTTAGTCAATGTTGCGCCAACACCCGATTGTGCTAGTGCTGGTTGACTTAAGCCTGTTCCTGGTGTTAAGTTAGCAACGATTGGTCCGAAGTATGTTTCTTTCAATGTTATTTGGTTTGGAGCAGGAACTGTATCTACCCAATAAACGTCTGGGGCGGCATTCAATCCATTAAACGCATTTGTGAATGAAATATCAGCATTTGCGCTTAATCCGTGATTTGTGCTAAATTGAATTGTGTTGTTACCGATAATTTCAGTAACAGACAATGTTGTGCCACCGTTAGCATATGTTGCATTCAAGTTACCTGATGACAATACATTTGCCGCTGTGTGAATAAACAAGCCAGTCGCTGTACTGTCAACATATTGTTTTGTTGCCGCATCCTGTGGATTTACTGGATCGGCAAGACTTGTGATGTATGTACTGTGTACGTCAACATTACCAGCACCGCCTGGCACTAAGTTAATATTATATGTACCGTTTGCAACACTATCACTTGCTAATAATAAGTATGTACCTGTGCTTGTTAATGTATTACCAACAAATTGCGTATTAGTTACTACGTTACCGACAACATTAGCGTTGCCATCAACGTAAACATTACTATTTGTTTCATCAAATGTAAACGCAGCATTACCAACTAAGTATGAACTACCGTTAGCATAGATAATTTGTGTACTTGTTGCTGAAGTTAATTTTGTATTGTATGCTGTTAATAGTGTTGTAACATTAGCATTACTTACTAATAAGTTAGCAGTAATATTTGCATTGCCTGATGTTAAGTTAGCAGTAATATTTGCATTACCTGCTATCAAGTTAGCAGTAATATTTGCATTGCCTGATGTTAAGTTAGCAGTAATATTTGCATTACCTGCTATCAAGTTAGCAGTAATATTTGCATTACCTGCTGTTAAATTGCCTTGAACATTAGCATCATAAGTGAAGTTTGCATAGTTAGCAGTAATTAAATTGCCAAGATTTACAGTACCTACAGCAGGGTAGTATGTATTTCCAGTAGCATCAAAAGTCCATTCGTAAGTGCCATTAGTATAAATGTAAACACTATCGTTAGCATTTGGAATTGTTACATTGCTATTACCGTTAACAATTTCAGTAGCACTAATTGAATACCAACTTAAGTTACCTGTACCGTCTGTTTGTAATACGTCACCGCTATTACCACCATAGATATGTACGTTAGCATTTGAACCTAATTTAACATTAGCACCGTTGGTATTAAAGTCGATAGTTGCGCCACTACCAACACTAAATGTTCCGTTAGCACCAAATACATATTCAGCATTTTGCGCATTACCGTAAAGTATAATATCAGCATTATCATTTAAGATAATTTGACTATAGTTTGCGCCACCTGTTTGAATACTGATGTTGTTGCCTGCTGGACTTGTTACTACAGCATAACCACTGTTAGCGTTAGGTAAAATTAAATTACCATTATCTTCGAATATCCAGTTATATACACCGTCTTGACTGTACAACAAAACATTACTATTAGTGCCATTGTCATTTAATTGGATACCTGAATAGACACCAGAATTGGTATAGATGTTAATTGCTGTGTTTGGTTGGCCAGTTATGCCAGAACCATTTGGCAATGTTAATTGACCGTTTTGATCAAATGTCCAGTTTTGTAATTCACCGTTTGTAGCGATTGTTACATTACCACCAGGGCCGTCAGTTAAGTAAATTTCACTATAACTTGAAACATTAGAAGTATAAAAATCAAGATTTGTAAGTGAAGTAATTACGCCATAAACTGGTAGTGTAAGATATCCATTTGTATCAAATACCCATTGTTGATCACTGCCACTATTAGCATTAATGTAAACGTTACCGTCTTGTGTTGGAATAGTTACGTTACTATTGCCATTAAAGATTTCACTTTGTGTACCTGTACTGACCCAACTTAAATTACCTGTGCCGTCTGTTTGTAGAATCTGACCACTGTTACCGCCATAGATATGTACATTACTTACATTACCTAATAGTACATTTGGATTATTTGTGTTAAAGTCAACGGTACCGCCGTTGCTTGTGAAACTGTTTGCAAATATAACATTAGCGCCACTAATATTGCCTGCGCTACCTGTTGTTGAAAAATTGCCTGCTGTTACATTGCTAGCAAAGTTACCATAATTAGCAGTTACTAAATTACCAAGATTTGCTGTGCCAACTGCAGGGAATGTTGTGTTACCTGTATTGCTAAGAATCCATTCATATTCACTACCTTGATAATCAGTATATAGGTAGATATTGTTTGTATCAAGATCAATATAACTATTGCCAGAAGCGTCCGTTAGATTTAGACTACCGGTTACTGGTTTAATAGAACTACTTGCCGGTACAATTAAGTTACCAGTACTATCAAAAATCCAACTATGTGTTGCGCCCTGTGTGTTGACATAGATATTGCCATTGTCAACCATGTAAATTTCACTATATTGTGAACCACTACCACCTGTGTAGATATCAATATTAGAACCTGCAAGTGATGCTATTTGAGCATTCCCTGCGTTGTTTGCTAATGTTAATATGCCTGTTGTGTCAAATATCCATTGTTGATCTGTTCCACTATTAGCATTAATATAAATGTTGCCATTAGCAGTTGGAATAGTTACATTACTATTACCGTTATGAATTTCAGTTACGGATGGTGCCGAAGACCAGTTTAAGTTACCTGAGCCGTCAGTGCTAAGTACTGCCCCATTATTGCCACCACCAATGTAGATATTACCCACGTTGCCTAAGTTAGCAAAACTGTTTACTGTAATATTATTAGTAAAGATATCGCTGTTTGCGAGTATCACATTAGCAGGTATCTCTCCTACTGAAAAACCACCTACCGAATTTAATGCTTTTAATGCCATGTTATTATTCCTATACTATATTTATCATAAACTGTTATGGTTCATATTGCGTGATTTGTACTTTATAAACAGCGGGATTTGCTGCTGTTGGTACTACATTTAATTGAACCTGTGCAGGACTAATTATGTTTCCTGGTTGGTAACTTACACTAAAATTACCAACTGGTCCACCTACAAATAATGAACTGTATTCATTGTAGTTCATACTTGCGTTATATAATACCGCACTTAATTTTGTTATTTGACGATTGCCTGCTGTGTTATCAGTAGCAATAATTGTAAAATCTACGCCAGCAATTTGACTTGCTGGGATTCCCAATAATAATGTATTACTTGTTGTACTTGATGTGGCAAAGTAAACATTGCTTACACTAAATTGATATGTGCCTGACCCTATTGTTAAACTATTAGCAATTAAGTTACCTGCTATGTTTAATGTATTAGTTGAGTTATTGAAAGTAAGATATGGGCTTGCTCCAAACACTCCATTATTATTAAACTGTACTTGTGTGTTGCTACCGCCTGGGGTTCCATTACCGCCACCACCGCCACCTGCAGCCCAACTTAAATTACCTGTACCGTCAGTTTGTAAATAATATCCTGCTATACCACCTGTAATGTGTACGTTTGCTACAGTTCCTAACCATACGTTTGGGCTGATTCCTGCGTTCAAACTACCACTTACAGTTAAACTACCTGCGACATTTACTGTTTCTGTACCTGTAGTAATGTTGTTTGTAATTAAGTTCGGTACGCTTAATGTTAATGTGCCTTTGTTGAAGGTAAATGCTGCGTTAGCACCAAATGCTCCAGCATCGTTAAATTGAACATCTGTGTTAACACCGCCTGGGCTACCATTACCACCACCGCCACCCATTGCCCATTCTAGATTTCCAGCGCCATCTGTTTGTAAATAATAACCAGCACTGCCGCCACTTATGTGTAAGTTACTAATACTACCTAATGTGACATTTGCCGCAGTAGAAAAATTAATATTGGCAGTAGATGATAATGTATTACTAATTGATATATTGCTGACAGATATATTAGGTACTGATAATGTATTTGATATATTATTAAATGTGAATCCTGGCTGTCCACCAAATACACCGGCGTTATTAAATTGTACTTCTGTATTAGTACCTGCGGGTGCGCCATTGCCGCCATTACCACCAGCAGCACTCCATGTAAGATTTCCAGTTCCATCTGTTTGTAAGAAATATCCGTTAACACCACCTAGTATAGTTAACCCTGATATATCTCCTAAATTTGCGCTGTTTGTTATAACAACACTTGATGTTTGTAATATGCTATTGGTATAATCATATGTTAAATTAGCATCACCGCCCAATACACCATTACGATTAAATTGTATATCGGTATTGCTGCCGCCTGGTGTGCTGCTAAAAGGTAGTCCATTTGCGTAATAATAATAGTTTGCGTAAAACTTGTTTGCGCTGACATTTCCACTAAGTGCTACAACGTTTGTGACAACATTGCCATTTGCGGCTATAACTGGTACCGGCGGTATGCCTATTG
>Ga0214166_1001143_pt1 | contig 11970 bp, 12 predicted proteins | sample TroBogepilimnion_27_FD_153005 | JGI IMG/M metagenome (GOLD analysis project Ga0214166, IMG submission 153005) | Freshwater microbial communities from Trout Bog Lake, WI - Practice 18AUG2009 epilimnion v3 | ecosystem: Environmental > Aquatic > Freshwater > Lake > Epilimnion/Euphotic zone ...
TGATTGAATCTGAAGGATTAAAACAAGTTTCAGATAGCGGACTTATTGAAACGATGATTGATGAGGTTTTAAAGAATAATCAAGCGATGGTGGATGAGTATCGATCAGGTAAAGAAAAAGCGTTTAATGCGTTGGTAGGTCAAATTATGAAAGCTTCTAAAGGTAAAGCCAACCCAGGTCAGGTCAACGAACTTCTTCGTCAGAAATTAAGTTAAGTTTTAATCCCGTATTCTTTTTGATAAGCGCGCATCGCATTCATATGGGATGTGTAAGTTGTATTTGATTCAATATAGCGCATAATTTCTTTTAAAGAAGTGAGATGGCAGACAGGTAAATGATGCGTGGCTTTAATTTCTTCGACAGCTGAAAGTGTTCCACTACCTTTTTCTTCTCGATCAATCGAAATCGCAATACCTGATGGTTGGGCCCCTTCTTCTAAAATAAGATTCACGGATTCATTGACCGAAGTGCCTGCAGAAATAACATCATCGACAATAAGCACACGTCCTTTTAATGGCGTTCCAATAATGACACCACCTTCGCCATGATCTTTTTTTTCTTTACGATTGAACGCGAAAGGCACATTGCGACCTAGACTCGCAAAAGCAATCACAATCGATGTGACCAAAGGAATACCTTTGTAAGCCGGACCATAAAGCATATCAAAAGGAATATTGGAGCTTTCAATGGATTTAGCGTAAAACATACCGAGCTTCATCAAGCTCTCACCGTCATTAAAAAGACCTGTATTAAAAAAGTAAGGACTTAAGCGACCAGCTTTTGTTTTAAATTGACCAAACTGTAAAACCTGTTTTTTTAGGGCAAATTCGATAAACTCTTGACTTGAATGATCCATAGATAAATCGGTAGAGATGAATTATGAGAATTATAACGCTAAACATGAATGGAATTCGATCCGCCTCTAATAAAGGCGTTTTTTCATGGCTTGATTCACAAGTCGCAGATTTTATTTGTGTGCAAGAAGTCAAAGCGCATGAAAGTGATTTGACTCATGACATGAAACAATATGGCGACTACATGAGCTATTTTAGTTTTGCAGAAAAAAAAGGTTATAGCGGAGTCGGTATTTATACTAAAAGAAAACCTATAAAAATTATTAGAGAAATAGGCCTCCCACTTTTTGATAGTGAGGGCCGCTATCTCGAACTTATGTATGACAATTTAAGTGTGGTTTCAATTTACTTGCCGTCAGGTTCAAGTGGTGAAGAACGACAAACCTTTAAATTCGAAGTGTTGGATTATTTACTACCTTATCTAAAAAAACGTAGATCAGAAAATTTGCCGATGATTCTTTGTGGAGATATCAATATTGCACATAAAGAAATTGATTTAAAAAACTATAAAGGCAATAAAAAAAATTCAGGTTTTCTGCCTGAAGAGCGTCAATGGATGACGGATTTATTCGAAGGCGTAGGCTGGGTAGATACCTACCGTAAGCTTTATCCTGATACGACAGATGCTTCTTATACCTGGTGGAGTAATCGAGGTGAAGCCTATGCTAAGAATGTTGGTTGGCGTCTTGATTATCAAATTGCACACCCTTCTCTAGAAGATCAGATTGTAAAAGCTTCAATTTACAAGGGTGAAAAATTTAGCGATCACGCACCACTTATTATTGACTATAAGCTTTAATTTTTAATCGGTGCGATTTTGTAAAGTAAAGCCATGCCAGGGATCGCAAGGAAGAAACAAAGTATAAAAAAATGCTCCCAACCAAAAATATTTTGTAGATAGCCTGTCGATGCATTGACAAGTGTTCGAGGAATCGCTGCTAAGCTTGTGAAAAGTGCAAACTGTGTTGCGGTATAAAGTGGATGCGTCGTTTTGGCAATGAAAGCCACAAAAGCTGTCGTCCCTAAACCTACACCAAAAGCTTCAAAGCCTACGACAAGGGCTAGCCATTCTGGGCTGTAACCTATATGAGCGAGCCAAGCAAAACCTAAAATACTAATCATTTGAAGAAAACCAAAAAACCATAAAGCACGGTTGATGCCCATTTTCATCATCCAAATACCGCCCAAGAGCCCGCCAATGACACTTGGCCATAGGCCTGCATTTTTTGCGATTAAACCAATTTCAGTTTTACTAAACCCCAAGTCCAAATAAAAAGGCGTCGCTAAAGCGGTCGCCATACTATCTCCTAATTTGTAAAAGAAAATAAAAAGAAGAATGGTTAAAGCGCTTTTTAAACCATGCCGACCTATAAATTCTTGGAAAGGTAAAAGGAGCGAAGTGGTTAAATCTCGTTTTTTTATTTTGAGTACTTTGGGTTCTTTCATGAGACATGTTAAAAGAAGTCCTGGCAACATAAAGAGACTTGTAATGATGAATACCCTTTGCCAGTCCATATGATCTGCCAAGATGAGAGATAAAGATCCTGGAATCAGACTTGCAATTTTGTATGCATTCACATGAATGGCATTACCTAACCCTAATTCTTTATCAAGTAAAAGTTCACGTCGATAAGCATCAATCACTACATCCTGACTTGCACTTAAAAAAGCAATCAACGATGCAATTAAAACAACTATCATGAGATCAGTTTCAGGATTATAAAAGCCTAATAAGGGAATGCTTATTAAAAGCAAACATTGAAAAAAGAATAACCATCCGCGACGTCGACCCATCACCCAAGTGAATCGATCAAAGAAAGGTGCCCAAAGAAACTTCCATGTATAAGGTAGTTGAATGAGTGCAAATAATCCAATGGCTTTTAAATCCAACTGATGGGATCTTAACCATGCCGGCAGTAAACTGATCAGAATATAAAGAGGAAGGCCTGAACTAAATCCAGTAAAAATACATACCAACATTTTTTTGGAAAAGATGTCTTGCGAGAATCGATTCCGAAGTTGCATCAAAGATTATTTTGAAACGAGACGATACATCGCTAATGCACCCATGAGATTTGGCATCGCATGAATGGGTTTGCCTTTTGTCAGGATGAGGCGTTCTTTCACACCAATTTTATTTTTAATACAGAACTCATCAAAGTCTTTAATCGTACATAAGTGGATATTAGGTGTGTTATACCACTCGTAAGGCAAAGTTTTAGACACAGGCATTTGACCTTTCATCAGTTGAATGCGATGTCGCCAATAGCCAAAGTTAGGAAATGTGACAATCGCTTCTTTGCCGACCCTTAACATTTCATGCACAATTTTTTCAGTGTTATGCATCGCTTGTAATGTTTGAGATAAAACGACAACATCAAACGATTGAGATTCAAAGCCAGAAAGCCCTGCTTCCAAGTCCATTTGAATCACATTTAGGCCTTGTTTTAAAGTATTAAGCCAATGCGCATCATCTTTTTCAATGCCATACCCTTTCACTTCTAAAGAGCCTTCTAGGAATTTTAAAAGCGATCCATCTTCACAACCTAAGTCGAGCACTTTGGCACCAAATGGAATCCAATTAGCAATGACTGCAAAGTCTTGTCTAAATTGTGCGTTCATAATTGATTCGCAATCTTCTTAAAGTACGTTGTGAGAATACCGTGATAATGAGGATCAGACATGAGGAAAGCATCATGACCATGTTGTGCGGTGACTTCGGCATAACTGACTGTCAATTCATTATCTAGAAGTGCTTTCACAATCTCTTTTGAGCGTTGAGGGGAGAATCGCCAATCACTCGTAAATGAAACCACTAAAAATTCAGCCTCTACTTTTTTAAATGCTTTAGATAAATTACCTTGATAATCTTTTGCAGGATCAAAATAATCTAACGCACGCGTCATTCTTAAATAGGTATTCGCATCAAATTCTTCGGCAAATTTATCACCTTGATGATGTAAATAAGATTCCATTTCAAAATTCACATCAAAAGAATATTCAATATTTTTATTTTTAAGTTTACGACCAAATTTCATTCCCATGGCATCATCGGATAGGTAAGTAATATGGCCTAACATTCTGGCAATACGAAGTCCGCGCTTAGGTTTCTTTTTAAAGCGGTAATAGTCCCCATTATAAAAATCAGGATCAGTAATAATCGCTTGTCTTGCGACCTCATTAAAAGCAACATTTTGCGCAGTGAGATTAGGTGCTGCTGCAATCACAATGGCATGACGCACGCGTTTAGGATAGGAAAGTGTCCATTGAATCGCTTGCATGCCACCTAAGCTTCCACCAATAACAGCGGCTAGACTTTCAATGCCTAATTGATCCATGAGCGCTGCTTGAGCATTGACCCAATCTTCCACAGTGACAATTGGAAAATCAGAGCCCCATGGTTTTTTTGTTTTAGGGTTGATGCTTTTAGATCCGCTACTGCCATGGCAGCCGCCTAGATTATTCACACCAATGACAAAGAAGCGGTTGGTATCAAGAGGCCGTCCAGGACCAATGAGGTTGTCCCACCAGCCTGGGTATTTATCATCTTTTTTATAACGTCCTGCAACATGATGGTTGCCAGACAATGCATGACATACAAGTACTGCATTATTTTTTTTAGCGTTTAATTTGCCGTATGTTTCGTAGGCGAGTTCATAGCTCGGTAATTTTTTACCGCTCGTTAATTTAAGTGGTTTTGTAAACTGGGCAAGCTTTGCTTTAACAAGACCGACTGAATTTTTTTCACTCATGTTGACGATTATACTATTGAATATTGCCCGAAAGTGACACGATGGATACCATGAATATCTTTGGCATGTTCAATATGTTGATAGCTATTTTTTTCAAATAAATCTTTTGTGATTTCGGCCTGATTGTAACCATGCTCAATGAAAAGCCAGGCATCTCTATTCATATGATTTTTAGCATGTTCAATAATATGCGCTATCGCTGATATTCCCATTGGGCCTGAAATGAGAGCATCGATAGGCTCATGTTTTAAATCTTCTAATAAGTGAGGATCATTGTCTTCTAGATAAGGCGGGTTACTTACAATAACATCAAATTTTGTTTTGGCTAACGTACCAAACCAATCACTTTTTTGAATTGTTATATTGGGTGCTTGATGAAGGTCGAGGTTCTCTTTTGTATTTTTTAAAGCATCTTCAGATTGATCAATGAGCATCACTTTTGAAAGTGGTCTTTCAAGGGCTAATGTGATCCCAATAATTCCGGTCCCACATCCTAAATCGAGCATATTGAATGTGTCGCGTTTATTTATTTTTGAGAGTACTTTTTCAATGAGTATTTCAGTATCCGCTCTTGGAATAAGCACATTCCGATTGACTTTAAATGTTCTTCCATAAAAAGACCATTCACCTAAAAGGTATGGAAGTGGAATGCCTGCTATTCTTTTGTCCGTGATGCTTTGAATTTCCGCTTGATCTTCTCTATCTAGAAGTCGACCATTTTCTTGAATCATTTCTTTTTGGTTAATTTTTAAGACATATTCCAGAATAAAACGAGCTTCGAGTTTTGCTTCATCTAATGAATAAGCAATATGTTGATGAAGTGTACTTTCAGTATTTTTTAATACATCACGAAGGGTTGCCACATTTTAATCCTCTGCAAAACCTGCAAGAAGATCTGCTTGGTGCTCGTTAGATAATGCATTGATGAGTTCTTCCATATCGCCATCGGTAATCGCTTCTATTTTATAAAGCGTTAAATTAATACGATGATCTGTAATACGACCTTGAGGGTAATTATATGTGCGAATGCGTTCACTACGATCTCCGCTACCAATGAGAGATCTTCGATCGGATGCTAATTTAGATTGTTGTTCACGAATTTGTGCATCACGAATACGTGCTGCTAGGACGCTCATCGCTTGTGCTTTGTTGCGATGTTGTGATCTATCATCCTGACACTCCACCACAATACCTGTGGGTAAGTGGGTAATGCGAACAGCTGAATCCGTTTTATTAATATGTTGACCGCCCGCACCAGATGCGCGGTAAGTATCTAATCTAATTTCAGCAGGATTAATAATGACATCACTAATTTCATCGGCTTCAGGTAAGACCGCCACAGTACAAGCAGAAGTATGAATACGACCTTGCGTTTCTGTATCAGGCACACGCTGCACGCGGTGACCACCTGATTCAAATTTTAATTTTGAATAAGCACCATGCCCAATAATTTTCATAATGATTTCTTTGTAGCCACCTACTTCAGATTCACTCGATGACACAATTTCCATTTTCCAACCTTGGCGTTCTGTATATCTTGAATACATTCTAAATAAATCGCCAGCAAATAAAGCGGACTCATCTCCACCCGTACCCGCACGAATTTCTAAGAAAATATTTTTTTCATCATTGGGATCTTTAGGGAGTAATAATTTTTGTAAATTATCCTCAATGGTGACCAGTTTTAATTTGCATTGCTCAATTTCTTCTTGCGCAAATTCTTTCATCTCAGGATCGGACAACATGGCCTGCGCTTCATTTAAATTATCTTCATTTTTTTTATAAGCTAAATATTCATCCACGATAGGGGTGATATCAGAATGCTCTTTAGTAATCTTGCGATATTGATCCATGTCATTCGTGATGGATTCAGAACTTAATAAAGTATTGAGTTCTTGTATACGATCACTTAATGCCGCTAATTTTTTTTGCATGGAAGGTTTCATGGCATTTAATCTTTAAGTGGGTAAATTTTCTTTAATGTTTTAGTTAAGAGCTCGTGTTCTTCGCCACGCGCTTCATTAAGTGCTTGGCTAGGGTGATGGACAAATTTATTGGCCAAAGCTTTACTTAATATTTCTAGGACCTCTTCGGGCTTCATGCCTTGATTAAGAAGTTTTTGTGCTTTCTTAAGTTCAGTCACGCGGTAACTTTCAGCATGATCTCGAAGGGCTTTAATTGTAGGCACGATGGTACGCGTTTTAAACCATTGTGTGAAATCTTTGACATGACGATCAATCAATTTCTCAGCTTCGATGGCTGCTGATTGACGGTTTGTTAAACCCTCTTCAATCAGGTGAGATAAGTCATCTACTGTATAAAGGTAAACATCATTGAGCTCTCCCACTTCAGGCTCAATGTCACGAGGAACGGCAAGGTCGACCATAAATATAGGGCGATTTCGCCTTGTTTTGAGTGCGCGTTCTACCATGCCTAAGCCTACGATCGGTAATTGGCTTGCAGTTGAACTTAAAATAATATCAAACTCATGAAGGCGATCATAAAGCTCTGAAATAAGACAGGCATCAGCCTTCATTTTTTTAGCTAAAGCCAAACCTCGATCAAGCGAACGATTAGCGATAGTCATAGATTTAGGCTTTTTATTTTTAATATGTTCAGCGCAAAGTTCAATCATTTCGCCCGCACCAATAAAGAGTACCTTTGAAGTTTTTAAATCTCCAAAAATACGTTCGGCTAGCTTGATAGAAGCTGCTGCCATTGAAATTGAACTCATGCCAATGTCAGTTTTGGTCCTGACTTCTTTAGCCACAGAGAACGTCTTTTGAAAGAGTTTATTTAAAAGTACGCCTAAAGTACCAGTATTTTCAGCGGTTTTAATGGCCTGCTTCATTTGACCTAAAATTTGAGGTTCACCTAAGACCATGCTGTCTAGGCCGGACGCGACACGAAAAGCATGTTGAATAGCTTCTTGATTTTCGTAAATATAGAGATGAGATTCAATGGTTTTTAATTTGATGCCGTGATATCTACAAAGCCAATCGACGATGATCTGAGGGTCTCTCGCTTTGGCATAGATTTCACTACGATTGCACGTAGATAAAATGGCAGCCTCATTTACTTTATTGTCCATAAGATCACGCAAAGCCTGGCTTAAATGATCAGGGTCAAAAGCGACTTTTTCGCGGATCGCAATAGGGGCAGTGGTGTGGTTAATGCCTACGGTATAAAGCTGCATGTGAATATTCTTAATCCGACGCTTTAGCTTCGCGTCATTTAAGAGTTAAAATAGCTATTTTACAATATCTCACTCAACTTTCATTTGGGATCACTAGAAATATGGATAAAACATTTAGAATTGCCCCCAGTATTCTTTCAGCGAATTTCGCAAAACTTGGCCAAGAAATTAATGATGTCATTAAATCGGGAACTGATATCGTTCACTTCGATGTGATGGACAATCATTACGTACCTAACTTAACGATTGGTCCTCTCGTGTGTGAAGCGATTCGTCCCGTGACGGATGCCATCATTGATGTCCATTTAATGGTGAAACCTGTGGATCGCATTATTCCTGATTTTGCAAAAGCGGGTGCCAATATCATTACTTTCCATCCTGAAGGTTCAGAGCATATTGATCGCAGTCTTTCATTGGTTCGTGATTTAGGTTGTAAGTCAGGCCTTGTATTTAATCCAGCGACCCCACTCGACTATCTTGATCATGTGATGGATAAAATTGATATGGTACTTTTAATGTCAGTGAACCCAGGATTTGGCGGCCAGAAATTTATCCCTGAAACATTGAATAAACTTAAAATCGCACGCCAAAAAATTGACGCTTATTACGAAAAAACAGGCCGTCAAATTTGGTTAGAAGTTGATGGTGGTGTGAACGCTAATAATATTGCGGAAATTGCAAAAGCAGGCGCTGATACTTTTGTGGCAGGCTCTGCTATTTTTGGCGCAGGTAAGGACACTGATCCTAATCGTTATGACACCGTGGTGAAATCATTACGCGCTTCCCTTGCAACAGTTTAATTAAAAAAACGTTAAGAAGCAGTTAGCCTCTTAACGTTTCTATTCATGACTGCCTTAATCACATCAGATCAATTTAACGCTTATAAGAATGAAGGATTTAACTTCATTCCTTTGGTGAAATCTTTTGATGTGGGCCATGAAACACCACTATCCATTTATCAAAAGTTAGCGAATCTTCCGTTTTCTTATCTTTTAGAATCTGTTGAAGGTGGTGAGCGTTTTGGTCGCTACTCGATCATTGGACTACCTTCTAAAAAAAGAATTGTCATTCGTGGCGATGAAATTGAAGTGATTGATCAAAATAAAGTGATTCAAAAAGAAACATCACAAAACCCACTCGATTTTGTTCAAGATTATTTAAGCCAATTTAAAGTGCCTTCTGATATTGAATTACCCCGATTTGCAGGGGGATTAGCGGGTTATTTTGGATATGAAACGATTCAATATATTGAATCCCGTTTAAAGCATCAAAAAACAAAAGATATTTTAGGCGTACCCGATATTTTACTTATGTTGTCCGATGAACTTATTGTGGTTGACAATGTAGCGCGTAAAATTTTTATCGTGAGGTATGCAGACCCATCCATTCAAAACGCTTATGTATTAGGTATTGAAAGGCTAGATAAACTTCATAATCAACTTCATCAATCCATTGAAATTGATCATGCTCAAGCATTAAATCAAACCGAAGCGCATTCTGAATTTGGTGAAGATGCTTTTAAGAAAGCTGTTGAAAAAGCGAAGTCTTATATTTTTGAAGGGGACATTATGCAAGTGGTGTTATCGCAAAGAATGTCAAAAGCATTTGATGCCCCACCATTAGCACTTTATGAGTCGCTTCGAACATTAAATCCATCTCCTTATATGTTTTATTACCATATGGATGATCATCATGTGGTGGGCGCATCTCCTGAAATTTTAGTGCGCCTTGAAGATGAAACAGTGACGGTAAGACCGATCGCAGGTACGCGTCCTCGCGGTAAAACTCACGAAGAAGATTTGAAATTAGAAAAAGAATTACTAGCGGACCCGAAAGAATGTGCAGAGCACGTCCAACTGATGGACTTAGGTCGAAATGATATAGGACGAGTTTCTCAATCAGGTTCTGTGAAAGTGACAGACAATATGACGATTGAACGATATTCACATGTCATGCATATCGTATCGAATGTGGAGGGCACATTAAAACCCAATATGCATGCGATGGATGTTTTGAAAGCCACTTTCCCAGCTGGCACTGTGAGCGGTGCACCTAAAGTACGTGCCATGGAAATTATTCATGAATTAGAGCCAAGCAAGCGAGGCATCTATGCAGGTGCTGTAGGTTATTTAGGTTTTGATGGTGATATGGATGTAGCGATCGCTATTAGAACAGGCGTGATAAAGAACAAAACACTTTATGTTCAAGCAGGTGCTGGTATTGTGGCAGATTCCGTTCCACATAATGAATGGGTTGAAACTCAAAATAAAGCAAAAGCGGTATTACGTGCCGCAGAAATTGTGCAATCAGGAAAATAAATTATGTTGCTCATGATTGATAACTACGATTCATTTACTTATAACCTTGTTCAGTATTTGGCTGAGCTTAAACAAGAGGTCGAGGTGCATCGTAATGACGAGATCACGATTGATGAAATCAAAAAAAAGAATCCTCAATATATTGTGTTGTCTCCTGGCCCATGCACGCCCAATGAAGCAGGGGTTTCTTTAGAAGTTGTGAATACATTTAAAGGCCAAATTCCGATTCTTGGTGTTTGCTTAGGCCACCAAACGATTGGCCAAGCTTTTGGCGGAAAAATCATTCATGCTAAGACATTGATGCATGGTAAAACTTCACAAATCCATCACACGAATCAAGGCGTATTTAAAGATTTAAAAAATCCATTTATAGCGACGCGTTATCATTCGCTCGTGATTGAGCGCGCAACACTACCTGATTGTTTAGAAGTCACTGCATGGACGGATGATGAAGAAATTATGGGAGTGCGCCATAAAACATTACCCATTGAAGGCGTGCAATTTCATCCTGAATCAGTCTTAACTGAACACGGCCATGATTTATTGAATAATTTTTTAAAAGCTTATGGCTAACATAGATTCAAATGAATTATCTGTGAAAGACTTTATGCAGTCTTTAATGTCAGGCGTTTTAAGTGATGACATTATTGAATCTTATGTTTTATCTCTCAATGAAAAAGGGCTCACTTCCGAAAATATTTATGACGCAGCAAATGTCATGCGTCAATTTTCAAAACAAGTAGCTATTCTTGATAAAACACATTTGGTAGATACTTGTGGCACAGGAGGCGATGGTATTCAAACATTTAATGTCTCCACATTAAGTGCCATTGTGGCTGCGAGTGCGGGCGTTAAAGTTGCAAAACATGGTGGTCGCTCAGTCTCATCTAAATGTGGTAGTGCAGATGTATTAGAAGCTTTAGGTGTCAATGTGAATCTAACACCTGAAAGCGTCGCAACACTTGTTGATGAGATTGGGATTGCCTTTATGTTTGCACCGAATTTTCATCCAGCAATGCGATACGCAGCACCTGTTCGAAAAAAATTAGGCGTGAGAACTATTTTTAATGTTTTAGGCCCACTTGCCAATCCAGCTTCAGCGACTCATCAAGTATTAGGTGTTTATGAAGCAGCATTGACAGAAACTATGGCAAAAGTACTTTCTAAATTAGGGAGTGAACATGTGATGGTGGTGCATGGTGAAGATGGTATGGATGAAATTTCTATCTCAAGCCCAACGCAAGTGAGTGAACTTAAGAATAAAACGATCAATACTTATTGTATTAAGCCGACTGATTTTGGATTAGAGATGGCAGACCTCAAAACTATACAAGTCGATAATGTAGAGGCATCCAAAGACATGATGCTTGACGTGTTAAAGGGTAACAAAGGCCCTCATCGAGATATTACACTCCTTAATGCGGGGTCTGCAATTTATGTTAGCGGCATTGCTGCCTCACTAAAAGAGGGTATTGAAAAAGCTTCGTCAGTCATAGATCAAGGTTTATCATTAAAAAAACTAGAGATACTGAAAGCGGCATCCCATGGCTAATATTCTCGACACTATCATTGCAACTAAATTTGAAGAAATTAAAGAGTCTCAAAAAATTAAATCGCTTGATCAACTCAAAGATGAAGTGAAAAACGTAACTCAACCGAGAGGCTTTGTTAACGCGATTAAAACGCAGCTCTCAAAAAATAAAGCCGCTGTCATTGCTGAAATTAAAAAAGCGAGCCCATCTAAAGGCGTCATTCGAGAAAATTTTAATTCGAAAGAGATTGCTATTTCTTATGAAAAAGGCGGAGCGACTTGTTTATCAGTACTCACAGATCAAAAGTATTTTCAAGGT
>Ga0214166_1001147_pt1 | contig 11935 bp, 7 predicted proteins | sample TroBogepilimnion_27_FD_153005 | JGI IMG/M metagenome (GOLD analysis project Ga0214166, IMG submission 153005) | Freshwater microbial communities from Trout Bog Lake, WI - Practice 18AUG2009 epilimnion v3 | ecosystem: Environmental > Aquatic > Freshwater > Lake > Epilimnion/Euphotic zone ...
ATGTGATCCACTACCCGGACTCCGGCAAATGGATGACCAAACCGCACCGGAAGTCTTTCGAGATGCAGGAAGTCGATTACTTCAAAAGCGAGGAGTAGGCCAATCCCTGCGCAAGCATTGCGATGTTAAGATCACGAAATGCTGGCATGCTGAGTCATGAAACGACTTCTGCTCCCCGCCTGTCTCATCCTGTTGGCCTCATGCTCCACGCCTATCTGGGGAGACAAATCGGCACCCCATAGTGCTGAGTCTGACCACTGGGGACCAGCCCTCACCGTGCTCGAACATCAATGCGTCCACTGCCACGGCGACAACCGGCTCTCCACCATGCCGCCCATCAACGACACGCACGCCCTTTCCAAGCTCATCGGCTCCCATTGGATTGTGCCTGGCCAGCCCCAGACCAGCCGCTTCTTCCAGGTCGTCACTTTTCCGGACGAAATCCCAGGAGCCATGCCACCCAGCGGCCACGCCATCTCCAAGAGGGACGTCCAAATTCTCCACAACTGGATCAAAGCCGGTGCCAAACTGCCCGCGCAGAATGTGAAGCTCATCCCTCAGGGGCCGCTGCCGCGATCCATCTGAATCACACGTGGGGCTTCGGACGCCCATGCGCCAGCTCTCTCAGCAGATCGAGCTGGATTTGCTGCACCTCCATCAACTTGGTGGCATGCTGATGCAGCAGGTAGTCCATCTTTTCGTGCAGATGCCGGATCTCCAGTTCGGCCTTCAGATTGATCTTGTAGTCGCCCTCCGCATGGCGGCGGTCGCGGGCTTCCTGCCGGTTCTGGCTCATCATGATCACGGGTGCCTGAAGTGCCGCCAGGAAGGACAGCATGAGGTTCAAGAGGATGAATGGATAGGGATCAAACGGCTCCTTCAACAGCACCCCGGCATTGATCGCAATCCAGAGCGCGAGAAACAGGCAAAAGGTGATGATGAAGGTCCAGCTCCCACCAAAGGCCGCGATCTTGTCCGCCACCCTCTGGCCAAACGTCAGCTTCAGCACCTCCTCCGTCTCCGAGAGCGGGCGCTCGCTGAGCACCTCGTGTTTGTGCAGGCTGTCCACGACCTCCTCGTCCAGCTTCGTCAGATCACCCACCTGAGTTTCCAGCAAGTGGCGCATGTATTCCAGCCGCGCTGCGTTGACTGCCTCGGCACTCACCCGTGAGTCATCGTCCAGCTCGGGATGGTGGGTGCGCAGCGTTTGCGCGATGTTGGGCCGCAGTTCCCGCAGAACGAGGAGTTTGGTGATCGGCTGCGGCTTGCCGGTGACGGCGCAAATGCCCTGAGCGGCGGTCTTGGTGCGGGTGGATTCCATCCCGGATATTACATCTTTGGTGCATTCGTCATTCGGAATTCGTCATCTGCCATTTTCCGCCTACTCTCCGCGCCCGCTTCGCCCCCATGCCCCACATCAGCTATCCCCCCGACCTTCCCATCACGGCCCGCCGTGACGAGATCGTCGCGGCCATTCGTCAAAATCAGGTGGTGATCCTCGCAGGCGAAACCGGCTCAGGAAAAACCACACAGCTTCCCAAGATGTGCCTGGAGGCGCTGCACGATGTGCGCGGCCAGATCGGCTGCACGCAGCCACGGCGCGTGGCGGCCATGAGCGTGTCCAAACGCGTGGCCGAGGAACTCAATGTGCCCTGGGGCCGCGAAGTCGGCTGCAAGATGCGTTTCAGCGACGACACCAGCCGCGACACTCGCATCAAGTTCATGACGGACGGCATCCTGCTGGCCGAGATCCAGAGCGATCCCATGCTGCGGAACTACTCCGTGCTCATTCTCGATGAAGCGCACGAACGCTCCCTGAACATCGACTTTCTGCTCGGCTATCTCGTGGGCCTGCTCAAAAAACGCCCCGATCTCAAGCTGCTCGTCACCTCCGCCACCATCGACACCGAGGCCTTCTCCGCCGCCTTTGGCGGCGCGCCGATCATCGAAGTCTCCGGGCGCATGTTTCCCGTGGATATTCGCTACGCACCGCTCTCGGGTGGTGAAGACGACTTCGGGTTCATCGATGGTGCCGCCGCCGCCGTCGAAAACGCACTCATCGAAACCGATGACGGTGACGTGCTCGTGTTCATGCCCACCGAGCGCGATATTCGCGACACGCGCGATCTTCTTGATGGCCGCCTTGGCGCGGGCTTTGAAGTGCTCGCACTCTTTGGTCGCATGGCCTCCGCCGAGCAGCAGCGCATCTTCCAGCCGGGCCGCAAACGCCGCGTCGTCATCGCCACCAACGTCGCCGAAACCTCCATCACCATTCCGCGCATTCGTTACGTGGTGGACACCGGCCTCGCGCGCATCAGCCATTACAATCCACGCACGCGCACCAAGCGCCTGCCCGTTGAGGCCGTTTCGCAAAGCAGTGCCAATCAACGCGCCGGACGTGCAGGCCGTGTGCAGGACGGCATCTGCATTCGCCTGTACTCACAGGAGGATTTTGAGAAGCGTGATCGCTTCACCATGCCGGAGATTCAGCGTGCGAACTTGGCCGAAGTCATCCTGCGCATGAAGGCCTTCAAGCTCGGCGAGATCGAAGACTTCCCCTTCATCAATCCCCCCGTCAGCGCCGCCATCCGCGCCGGTTACGATCTGCTGCACGAACTCGGCTCGCTCAACGAAACACACGAGCTCACGCCACTCGGTCGCGAACTCGCCCGCCTGCCGCTTGACCCCACGCTGGGCCGCATGCTGTTGCAGGCGCGCATTGAAAAAGCTTTGCCCGAGCTGCTCATCATCGCCGCCGGTTTGAGCATTCCTGACCCGCGCGAACGCCCCGAAGAAAAACGCGAACTCGCCAACGCCGCGCACAAAGCCTTCGCTGCGCCTGAATCCGATTTTATCACGCTGCTCAAGATCTGGAACGCCACGCCCGAAGCCTCCGGCGGCTCGCGCAATGCGTTGAGAAAATTCTGCAAATCGAACTTCCTCTCCTTCACCCGCATGCAGGAATGGCGCGATGTCTGGAAGCAGCTCTGCGATTCCTTCAGCGACGATTTGCGCCAGCCAACGCCGCCTGCAACCGACGACGCCATCCATCGCAGCATCCTCGCTGCGCAGCTTGGCCACGTCGCCATGAAGGAGGAGCGCAACCTCTACAAGGCTGCGGGCAATCGTGAAGTGTCCGTCTTCCCCGGCTCAAATCTCTACGAACGCCGCGAGAAAAACGGCAAGGGCAAGCCTGGTCAGGACAAAGGCCGTCAGCCACCATGGATCGTCGCCGGGGAGATTGTGCAGACCTCCCAGCTCTTTGCGCGCACGCTTGCCAAGATCGATCCGAACTGGATCGCCGAACTCGGCGCGCATCTCTGCCAGTTCAAATACAGCGAACCGCATTGGAACCTCAAAGCCGGGCGCGTGCTCGTCACGCAGCGTGTGCTCATCCACGGTCTGGAGGTGAAGCGCCAGCACGTCGACTTCCTCAAGGTCGATGCCGTCGGTGCCACGCAGATGTTCATCCGTGCCGCTCTCATCGACAGCCAGGAGGTGCCCATCACCCTGCGCTTTTACGCCCATAACAACAAGCTGCGGCAGAAGATCGAAACGATGCTCACCCGCGTGCGCAGCAATCGCGTCTATGCCATCGAGGAGCGTCTGTTCAGCTTCTACGACGAGCGCATCAAAAACGTCTCGTCCATTCACGATCTCAACCGCTTCGTCAAAGAGCACATCGACGAGCAGCCGAATTTCCTCTGCGCCACCGAGCAGGAACTCACCGCCGGTGAAGAGTTTGAAGCTGACTTGCAGATGTTCCCCGATCAGGTCGCCCTCGGCAATACCGCGCTGCCTCTCACCTACAACTACCAGCCCGGCGAAGAAAACGACGGTGTCACCGTGCGCGTGCCCGCGCAGCTCGCGGGTCATCTCACCAGCGGCCAGATTCAGTGGATGGTCCCCGGCATCCGCGAAGAACTCGCCAACGTCATGCTGCGCGCGCTCCCCAAAGTGATCCGCCGCCAGTTGATGCCCATCGACCCCAAGGCCCGCGAAATCGCCGCCGAGTTCGATCCTGGCCGAGAGGCCTTCCTCGACGCTCTCGCCGATTTCATCACGCGCCGTTATCGCATCCAGGTGCGCGCTGAGGACTGGCCACCGCAAAGCCTTCCCGCGCATTTGCAGCCCCGCGTCGAAGTGCTCGATCCGAAGAAGAACAACACCGTCATCGCCTCCAGTCGCGATCTCGACACTATCCGCACCAGCATGCAAAAGCAGGACCCGCGTTCCGACGCTTGGGACAAGCTGCTGCCACGCGTCGAACGCTTCGCCTTGAAATCCTGGTTCTTCGGCGACCTACCAGAAACTATTATCGTCGAAGAACTCAACGGCACACCCATCCTGGGTTATCTCGGCCTCGTCTTGCGCGACAACGAAATCGACGTCCGCCTCTTCCGCACTTCCGCTGAAGCCGCACGCACCACGCCAGCCGCCGTTCGCCAGCTCGCCGAGAACACTTTGAGCAAAGACCTCGCCTGGCTCCCCAAAGAACTCCGCAGCATCGGCGGTGCCACCGCCAAACCGCAGCAACCCGCCAGCTTTCAGGCCGCCCTGTCCCAGCTCAATGCGCCCGCATCTGCACCGGTGTCCAATCTCGCCCAGCAGGCCCACGAGCACATCCTCGCCTACATGCTGCGTCTGCAGCCCACCTTCCCGCTCACCGAGAAACGCTTCTTCGCGCTTTGCGAAACCGTCCGCCGTGATCTCCCCGCTGTGACCCATCGGGTGAAAACCCTCTTCACCCAGATCCACGACCTGCGCGCCAAACTCCTCGCGCAGCCCAAACGCTACCCCGGCCTCGAACAGGACCTCGCCCGCCTCATTCCCGCCGATCTCCTCGCCACCACACCGCACGAGCAGCTTCAGCATCTCCCGCGTTATTTAAAAGCCATCCAGATCCGCAACGAGCGCTGCCTCGCCAATCCCGCCAAGGACATCGACAAATACAACCTCATCGCCGACTTCGACGGCTGGCAGTCCCACGTTCCCAAATCCCAGCACGAAACCTTCCGCTGGATGATGGAAGAGTATCGCGTGCAAGTCTTCGCCCAGGAACTCGGCACCGCCCAGCCTGTAAGCGTGAAGCGCCTGCAGGCCATGTGGGTGTAGTCCAAAGCAACCCTGGGAGCGCGGGCCTCCGAGCCCGCAGCACTCCGCAATCACACAAGACTCCGGCATCACCCTCAGCCTTTGCCGGACTGCTGCTTCACTTTTCGTCTTCGCTCAGTCACCACGCTTCTTCATCTCCTTGCAACGTCGGTCATAAGTCTTCACATCCCCCGCATCGGAAACCGTAAAGTTGCCTCCCGACACACTGCGAACCGTGACCCCAATGGCGCTCAAACTCCCCAGCCGTTCACAGTCCTGATCATACGTGCGGATCCATCCGCCTTCCACGGTGACAAAGAAGTCGGAGGTGTATCCCGCCACTTCGACTCGAGTGTTGGGCATGCGCCCAACGCACACGCTGTTTTCGTCATAAACCCAGATCTGGGATTCGTTGTTTTCGATATTTGAAATGGCCATGGACTGCGGCCAACCAAGCACGGGCATAGCGTTCGGAGAAGAACAAACTGGCTTTTCATGACGTTGGTATGAAACTTGCCACTCTTCTGGTTGCTCTCATCACAACCCTCCATGCCGCGCCCGCTCTGATCCTTCACCACGGCAAAGTCATCACCGTCGATAAGAATTTTCGCATCGCCATCAATGCAAACGGGCGCATCAACGCCAGCCCTGTTGCCAAAGGAGTGCCAATTCCGCAAAACGACATGTGGAAGACGAAGAGGTGCTGCGTGTATAAACAACCTTGGACACGTTCGTGAACATGCCTAATTTTCAGGCAGATTTCATTACATATGAAGAACTACCTACCAGCATTGTTCATAGTTGCTTTGATAAATACAGCCGTGTTTGTGGAATCGCCTGATTTTGACCAGACACGAGTCGATTATGAAAGCATGGCAAAAATGATGCCCTATCTGGCTCTTGAATGCGTCCTATTTGACAGAGAAGAGCATATTTTCGAGGTCGCTGATCTCAACAAAAAGAAAGAACACTTTGAAGTGCTCAGACAGACTACGGATCAAAAGTACTCAATTGAGGCTCTGCTTCGCTTGCTAAAGCATGGCGATCCTAAAGTGAGGACACTTGCCGCAGTGGCTCTTTTTGATCGAGAGGATCCCTCAGTGCTTCCAGCGTTGGTTGAACTTTGTGATGACGATGCCCTCACATTTGACGGCCATCCAGAATTGAACGCTATATGGCTTCATAACACTGGGATAGGCCCCCCGGAGCTCAAGCAAAACGTGTCGCAGATTGTTCGCAAGATGGTGAGTTTTTACATGGAACGCGCTGGCTTTTATTATGGAATAAAAGACTCGTCACGTCCTGGCTTCGCGGAGTACTGGGGAGCACGTAAAGACCGTTCATATTGTGCTGGATGGTTTGCCATTCAGCTTGTAAGAGCCTGCCGAGGCACTTCTCAAAGGTATCCTGACAGTACTGCACGCATTCAGAAATTGCGTCAACGCATAGACCAGCTTCCAGCAGATGATCGCACCTGGGTTCTTTTGTGGTTGAACGGTGAAATGGGCAGCAAGGCTCTCGTGACTGAGCCAGAGCTACTTGATGCCTGCAAGCATTTGGGACCAGACAAATTGATATTGATGCTCCGAAACAAGATTTCTACAGATGATCCAGATTTGCAGCCACGCCCCAGCAGCAACTGGTTTTACGAACGAATGTCGCTTTTCGTGCTGCAAAACTCTGTCCAATTATTACGCTCCGAGGACAGCGAAAACCTGTTGGTTTGTGAAAAATTACGCGGTGTCTATAAAACTCCTTGGTGGGCCATTGCGGCGGCCAGCTTGAATCAAAAATGTGCAACTCAAGTTCTGCATGATGCAATGTCTCGTTTTCAGAGTAAATATGACTCAGACGAGAGAGCCGAAGTCTGTGCAGCGACTTGGAACCTGGTTGGAGATACTGAAGTCGGTTACATTTTAGACTGGTTCTACAATGAGAAGCTTGAACTGGGATCCATTCGCTGTCGTAGTAGATTTATTCGAACCATCGGAAGCCAGAAAAACGGCGGGCAGATGATTTACCGTCTTATTCAGGACCCCAGATTCGCGGAGATAAACTGGGAGGCTCTTGTTGAAATGGCACGAGTGGTCAACAAGTGGACAGATAAACCTATTTTAACAGAAGATGAAATTCGAACAGTCAGGCATCCCTTCGGGGTGGGAAGGTTTGATGCTCAACAAACAGAAGCCAAGAAAAGATATCCGCAGGAAACCGCCAACCTGCTTGAGGACCTTCGCCAATGGCGCGAACGCCTGCGTGAGTGCGCTTCTAAACTGATCGAGATGAAAGAGTAGAAACGACAGGCTGGGCAATCGATGAACAGGAGAGGTGCCAGCCTCCCTATGACGCATCGTTTCGCTACAAACTCCTTTTTCATTGCGTTTATGTGCCAATGAAATTCGCTCTCCTGTTCACCGCCCTGGCATCCGTCTCCCTTCACGCCGCGCCCGCCCTGATCCTCCATCACGGCAAAGTCATCACCGTCGATAAAAACTTCAGCATCGCCGAAGCCATCGCCATTGAGGCAGACGGACACATCGCCGCCGTGGGCAGCAACGACGAAGTCCTCGCGCTCAAAAACGATGCAACACAACAGCTCGACCTCGCTGGAAAAACGGTGCTCCCCGGCCTCATGGATTCCCACGTCCATCCCGGCGCGGCCATGACGGAGTTCGATCATGAAATTCCCACGATGGAAACCATCGCCGATGTGCTCGCCTACGTCAGCGGCCGCGTGAAGGTTTCCCAGTCCGGCGAGTTGATCAGTGTGCGCCAAATCTTCATCACCCGCCTCGAAGAGAAACGCTACCCCACTCGTGCAGAACTCGACCGCATCGCGCCGAACAACCCCGTGGTATTTTCCACTGGACCGGATGCGATGCTCAACAGCCTCGCCCTCAAGCTCGGCGGTTACAGCCGAGATTACAAGGTGCCAGCAGGCAGCGCTGGCAAGATGGAGGTCGATGCCAAGGGCGAACCCACTGGCCTGCTGCGCAGTCTCAGCCACAACGTCAAAGCGCCAACGTCTGCTAAATCACCCACGGCAGTAGATACCTATCGCCGAACACTGGAACTCTTCAAAGACTACAACGCTGTCGGTCTCACCACCGTGGCCGACCGTGACTCCAGCCTCAAGCAGTGCGAGCTTTACCAGCAGATGCTCACCAAAGGCGACCTCACCGTCCGCATGCGTGCTTCTCCCGGCATTCCCAGCATGAGCCTTTGGCCTGCCTGCGAAAAAGCCATCGATGAAGTCATCCAGCATCCGCTGACCAAGGAAGATCCCATGCTGCAAATCATCGGCACCAAAGTCTATCTCGACGGTGGCATGCTCACCGGCAGTTCCTGGATGATCGAACCCTGGGGTGTCAGCGAAGCCTACGGCATCACCGATCCGCAATATCGTGGCGTGCAGAAGATTCCCGCCGAGCGCTTGAAGCAGCTCGTTGAAAAAGTCACCGCCTCAGGGCTGCAATTCACCGCTCACAGTGTTGGCGATGCCGCCGTACAACTTCTCATCGACACCTATGAGACGGTGGACGCTCAGAACGCAGGAAGCGTTCGCGCCGCACGCAGCAGCGTCACCCATTGCAATTTCATGCACCCGGACTCCATCGCCAAGGCCGCGAAGCTGGGCGTATGCATCGACCTCCAGCCCATCTGGCTCCACATGGACGGCCGCACGCTCACCGGCCACTTTGGCGAGTCACGCATGTCACGTTTCCAGCCCCTGCGCGCCTGCTTCGATCAAAAAGTCATCGTCGGCGGTGGCAGCGACCACATGCAAAAGATCGGCTCCTTCCGCAGCATCAATCCCTACAACCCCTGGCTCGGCATGTGGACTTCCATCACCCGCAAAGCCCGCAAACTCGACAAGCCCGTTCACATCGAGAACGCACTCACTCGCCAAGAAGCCCTGCGCCTTTACACCAGCAACAACGCCTTCCTCCTCAAAGCCGAGCAAAACACCGGCAGCCTCGAACCTGGCAAACTCGCCGACATCATCCTCGTCGATCGCGATCCACTGACCTGCCCCATCGACGACCTCGTGCAAACTCAAGTGCTCAAGACCTGGCTCGGTGGCAAAGTCGTCTACGGAAAAAAGTGAGCAGATAGCGCGCTCACGCCACCACCTGGATCTGACTCGTGCCACCCGCACCGCGAACCACGCGCACCTGTGTGGTCAGCCGCTCCTTGAGCAAATCCACGTGCGAGATCAATCCGATCGTCTTGCCGCGTGCTCGCAGGTTCTCCAGCGCACTCAGCGCCACCTCCAGCGTCTCAGAATCGAGCGTGCCAAAACCTTCGTCAATGAAGAGCGAATCAATCGGATGATGCCGGCTCGCCAGCTCGCTCAAACCCAGCGCCAGCGCCAGACTCGCCAGGAAACTCTCACCGCCGGACAAGCTCTCCATCGGCCGGTCCACATTCGCCTGATACAGATCTACAATGCGCAGGTCCAGTTCATCACCTTCAGCCGCCATGAGGCGGTACCGCTCGGCCAGCGTCTTCAAATGCTCGTTTGCCAGACCGATGAGCTGGCGCAGCGTGAGTGATTGCGCAAAGCGCGAAAACTTCGCGCCATCCGCCGAGCCGATCAGCTCCTTCAGCCGCCCCCAGCGCAGCGCCTCGGCCTCCGCCGCCTGCAGTTCAGCACCACCAGACTCTCGCCGCTTCCGTGCCTCATCATCATGGCGGATCTGCTGCTCCAGGGAGCCAAGTTCCGTACGCTTAGTCGCAAAAGCATCGCTCAGTCGTTTGGCGTTCGTTTCCAACTCCCTCAATGATCCCTCATCAAGAGCGCTCTGTCCTGCAAACGGTTGCCGACGAATTTCGAGCTGATCCAGCTTCGCCACCGTTGCCGCACATTGAGTTTGCAGCGCGTTTAGCTTCGCCTCCACATCGCGCAAGGCATTCTCCGCTGTAATGACGCGGCCCTCATGCTCCTGGCGGTCGTCACCCAGTGTCTTGCCGCCGAGCAGCTCATTCAACTGCGCCTTCAACGCATCCGCCTTCGCCCGCAACATCATGCCTTCGGCCTTCAATTCATCAAGACGCTTCGTCTTGGCCGCCTGCTCCTGCTGAGCCAGCAGAATGTCACCTTCAATCTTCTGCCGATCACTGCGCTTTTGAGTCGCCTCCTGCTGCTTTTTCGAGAATGCGGTCGCGCGTTTTTCTAGCGCATCAACTTCAATCTCTGCGCTGGCTGGCGAAGCAAAGTTGCCCAGTTGCTGTGCAAATGGGAGACATTGAATCAGGCCGCGCTTCAATGTCTCCTCCGCAACCCATTCTTCCAACACTCCATCCGTCGGTGCCTCCAGTTCGCTCACCCGCTTCTTGATCTCCGCGATGCGCTTCTGCTCTGCCGCCAACTCCGCCTCGTTCTTGGCTAGCTCGCGCTCCATTGTCGCCAGCTCGCGATTCGCTTTCTCATGCTGCTGTTCGAGGCCCCTGAGCAGTTTGCGTGCAGCCTGTAGCTGCGATTCAAAATTCGTTTCCATCTGCGCAAATGGGTGCTCCAGCGCTCCGCAAAGTGGGCACTCCTCGCCCGGTTTCAAATCCTGCCGATGCTCGTCAAAGCCCGCTACTTGCTCCGCATGGCGTGTCACCTCCCGCTGCGCTTCGAGCGCTTTCGCTAGTCGCTCCATTTCAACACGATTCCTCTTCGCTTTTGCAGTCCGTTCACTGCCTTGTTTGACAAGCGCTGCAGCAGCCGCCTCCGTTTTGGCCAGATTCTGATTGAGCGTCAGCGCCTCCGCATGGCGTTTCCGGCTTTCGGCGAGTTTTTCAAACACGCCACGCCACTCGCGTACGGCCGCACGCAGTTTTGGCAATGTGTTGCCGAGTTCTGCATCGCCTGCGTTTTTGTTGAGCCACTCTTCGAGAGCCTGCGTGGCGTTACTGTGCGTTTTGAGAGCTTTCTCAGCTGCTTCAAGTCGCGTGGAAACTGCGTTCTTGTCGTCGCGTAACTCACGAAAGCTTTCAATGGCCTTTTGAAGGTCTGTTTCGGCCAGTTGGGATTCGGTGTCGAGTCCCATGGCTTTATCCCACACCGGTTCGCGTTTCGCGCGTTGCTGCTTCGCCTCTTCAGCAGCGGCCCTTGTTTTGGCAACCTCAGCACTCAGTCCTGCCTGCGATTGCTGCAGCGCTTGATGCGACACGCTTAGCTTCGCGATTTCGGCCACGATGACTGCATGTTCACGCTGGTCCCTCAGTTGCTGTGTTGCTGCCTGGCTCTCGGCCTGGAGTCGTGCGGCATTGGTTTGGGTCTCGGTGAGGCTTCTTTCCAGTTGTGCGCGGCCTGCATCATCCAGCACCGTCACCGCACCAAGGCGCTCCTTCAGCGTTCGCGCAGCTTCATCCTTCGCCCTGTGAGTTTCAAAAGCCAGCACCGACAGATCACTGTAGATCTCAGTGCCCGTAATTTTTTCCAGCAGTTCCGCCCGCTCATTCGGCTTCGCTTTCAAGAACGCCGCAAACTGCCCCTGCGCCAGCAGCACGGACCGCAGGAAGCGCTGCACATCGAGCCCGGTCTTCTCCTCGATGATGCGATCCATCTCAGCCGCCTTCTCGGCGAGGATCTCCCCAGTGATGGCATTCGCCAGTCGCCGCTCCACCGGCTGCAGTTTCCCATCCGCCTTGCCCCGCGCACGCCGCAGCCGCCAGATGGCGCGCAGCGTTTCACCCCCCGCTTCAAAATCCACCTCGGCCAGACATTCCGCCGTGTGCCGGCTCATCATCTCATCCGCCCGGTCATTGCCATAACGAGCCGCCCGGCCATACAGCGCCAGCGTCATCGCATCCAGCAAGGTCGATTTCCCCGCGCCCGTCGGCCCTGTGA
>Ga0214166_1001149_pt1 | contig 11926 bp, 12 predicted proteins | sample TroBogepilimnion_27_FD_153005 | JGI IMG/M metagenome (GOLD analysis project Ga0214166, IMG submission 153005) | Freshwater microbial communities from Trout Bog Lake, WI - Practice 18AUG2009 epilimnion v3 | ecosystem: Environmental > Aquatic > Freshwater > Lake > Epilimnion/Euphotic zone ...
AGGAGTTGGTTCCGACCAAAAAAGCAAAGTGACGAAATCGGGAAGAAATCTTCCCAAGGACGTCATTAAGCATTGGCCAGAAGTCTTCGGCGATGTACAATTAAATGTAGTACCTTTAGGGTACTTACATACCGTACTGGTTAATTTTAAAGATGGTAAAACTTGGGAAATAAAAATAACTCAAAAAACCAAGCGTGATGGATGGCAAGCCTTCGAAAGAAACTTGGCCGAACTAGTTAAAAACTACGAAGAAAAAATTAGTGATATAGATTTTAAATTAGATACAAATCGAGTTAAAAAAGATATCGAGCGTAGTACACAGAAATTTTTAAGAAAGAAAAAGCTATAAATGAATGTTAGATTACTTAGTTACAGCCAGCCAACTGAAGAATTTGCTAGCATGGGAATCACTGACGCCCAAGAACTCATTGCCTTCTGTGCCCGAGTTTCAAACCCAAGCAATCAACTCAACACAGAAACTAGTGAGAAGCTTATCAAGTACCTCATCAAGCACCAGCATTGGAGCCCACTTGAAATGGTCTCAGCTTGTATCGAAATTACAACAACTAGAGACATTGCCCGTCAAATCCTTAGACACAGAAGTTTTAGTTTCCAAGAGTTTAGCCAACGCTATGCTGACCCGACAAAGGATCTCGACTTTGTACTTAGAGATGCCAGAAGGCAAGACCTCAAGAATAGACAAAATAGTGTAGAGCTAGACGTTCACAATAATGACGAAGATCGGTTCCTTGCTTATCAGTGGGAACGTATGCAAGAGCTAGTGATTAAACAATCACGCGAAGCATATGAGTGGGCTATATTAAAAGGCATTGCTAAAGAACAAGCTCGTGCTGTATTACCAGAAGGACTGATTGAAAGTCGATTATATATGAATGGTACACTACGTAGTTGGATTCATTTTATCGAATTACGTAGTGCTAATGGCACACAAAAAGAACATCAAGAAGTTGCTATTGCTTGTGCAAAAGTTATTGCTGAGATTTTTCCGCTTGCCACTGATCTTGTAGCCAAGTAAAATCATTTATTTTAGATAATGCCTCCGGATTGGAGGCATTTTTTTCTCCATACTGTCTACCGGCAATTGCACCTTTAATAGCAAAGTCTGAATAATTGCCTATAGCAATACTGCACCATGTGTTTAATCTTTCAATTGCTTCAACATTGGCAATAACAGCTAGTTTAGCACACTCTCTAAATGCACTACGCCATGTACTATATTCATCAGTATTAAATGCAGTTATGTTACTAACTTCGTCCATTACCTTAAAGTTCTTGCTGATATTTGTTGTCATGTCTATAGATGACGTATCCATAGCTAATGTTAATTTTTTTGGTAACAGTTTAACACCGCCATAGCCATATTCTAAATTATTAACTGGATTACGACTACGCCAAACATGTACAGTTTCTAGTTCCCAATCACCTGGAATTTGATATTTAAAATCAAATGAATCTAGTATAATAGCATCAGCATCTACTACCCAAAACATTTTAGTAAATGATCTTTTGGCGGCAGCTATATGAGCATTGTGTATTCCTTGCACATTGGTTACACGTTTTACTAGAGGAAATCGATCTTTAAGTTTAGCAAAATTTTCTTCTGCATATACTTCGTTATAGCTGATAAAAATTATATCGTACATTATACTTTTTTACGCACACTACGAGGCATAGGGCTATAAACAGTTTTAAAAAATTTGCTACCTGCTCCATCTAAATTGGCAATTTCTAATTTCGATTTAGCCATTAATTCTTTTGCAAGAGTGTTTATGTATTTTGTTATTTCTTCAGGTTCTGCTTGTGCGTGAGTAGTTGCCCAAAATTCAGTTAACCAATCAAAATCTCTAACATTACTATAATCCCAATCTGTTAAAAGAGTTTTATAAGCTCCTTCTCTAGATCCTAATATTGACCAAATACCGTTTTCGACATCGGCGCCAACGCTACACCAAATTAATAATCTATGATAATTTTGCCACCAGATTTCACTTATATTGTTTACTTTTGCACCTTGTACCAGGCACATTTTAACACCTTCTCTGAATCCTGCTCTCCATGCTTGCTCAGGAGTTGCATTGGTAAAACTTTCACTATAACACTCATTAAACTGATAATATCTTTGATCAAAACAAAACTCAACACGACCTTGCACATCATCCGGATCACTATTTTCATGTGTTTTCATTTCGTTGACAAATTTACGTGTCCATAATTTAAGTCCACCATTACCGTACTTTAGTCCGTTAACATGAACATTACCTGCCCAACTAAACACATTTTCGTCAGTAAATTGTTTACCATCTATTTCAATTTCAACTTCTAAATACTTTGGATCAATTATATTATCACCGTCTACTGTAGTAAAGTATTCTGTTTCACTTAATGCCGCACAGGCTTTATGTGCCGCATCTGAACCTTTTACTCCATGTACACGTTTAGCCCAAGGCACCTTTGTTAGTAAATCTGCATAGTTCTTTTCAGCATTTGGTTCGTTGTAGCTGAGAAATATAATGTCTTGTTCTATAACTTTAATTGTTGTCATTTATAATCCTTAATTTTTGACTTTCAAAAATTAGTTTTGTTGCAATATTAATTTTATCTATCTTTAATTCAAAATCACTTTCAAATGCAACACCAATACATTGTTTCGAAAACAAATCATTTGAATCAATAATAATAGTCCTAATCAAAAAATCATAATCATTTTCTAAAATAATAAAAAACAAAACTTTTGCATTGTCTAATTTTACAGTAAGTCTACTTTTAGCCGCGGCTGATAAAAAGAAGTTCCATTCTTTTTTAGGACCATTCCACTCAACTAATAATTCAGGATCTTTAACTGAATTTTCAGTCACAACTTCCAGCATGGTATTTTTAAAATTATATGCCTGTTCAACTGCTGAAATTAATTGCAAACTAGTTGTTTCACCTTCCTTAACTAGTCCTAGTAAATAGTCGCTAAATTTTTCTTTACCTGAAACTAATCTTTCATAAGTATCATAATCTACTTCAAGATAATCTTTATAAAGATTTATTTTTTCGTTTGTAATAGATAATAATTGTTTTGTCTCAACATCATAATATGCATAAAATACATCGGAAATATGCTTAGGTGGAGGAGCCGGTTTTTTACGAGCCATATGCTAACTCCTCTAAACGATTAATTATTTTTTCATTTATAAAATCTTTTTCAACATAATGAAAAATCTTTTCTTGCTTGATGTTACCTACTACAAATTCTCCTTTAGAATTCAATACAGAATTAACATAATTTCTCCAACTGATTGGTGTAGAATTCCAACCTTGTATTGCCGGTTTCATATGTATAAATTCTAAAGGATTTAATACATCGATAGCGTCATCTTGCATACCAGAGATAACTAGTGCGATAGATGCGGCTAAATCCATACTAATCCATTCTTGAGGTTCTAATGGTGCAAATGTTCCACGACAAAATTCCCAATTTTTTACAACAAATTCTAATATTTTATAAAATTCAAAACTAGGTTGATTCTTTTTAAAATAGTGTAAAGCAAAATATGGGTTAGGTAAATTATTAGCAATAAATGTTTTACGATGGTAAGTATCTTGTAATATTGGTTCTAACTTATAATTTTTTATTTTATTGCAAAATTTGATATCAAAATTACTACAATAATCCCACCATAGACTAATATCTCCTAAAACAAACATATCTGCATCTAACACTATTGTTTCATCATAAGGTGTAGTATAATAAAGTTTCCAGCGATGTTCGGCTTGTAGCGGACTTTCACCTGCAGACTCGAACCAAGGAATTGGAATTATTTGATCAAATATTTTACTGTATTTTTCAGGAACTACATCATTGGTTACTAGACTAATATTCTTAACTGTGCTTTGACTGTATTTGATACTTAATGCCAACGCATAGGCCTGTTGAATATAATCAACACTATCTGAATTTTGTGCAAAAACTAAAAATCCCTTAGACACCTAAACCTCCATCTATAAATCTACTCAGGCTTAATTTATTCATTACATGAACATCTAATCCCGTAGTTTTTGTCACTAGATATTCGCCAAGATAATCTTTTTTCTGTGTTAAAAATTTCATCTTATTTCCATCAGCACTGATTAAGATATCGTTATCAGTTGCATATATCATTTTTCCTGGCAATTCTATGGCAAAATTATTATCGACTTTACCGCTCATGATATGTATAGCAATACTAAAAGCAAAATCATTTCTATACAAATTAGAAGATATATTGTAAAGTAATCTAAAATATTGCCAATTTTCTTTTATATAAGAAATTAAATTAAAAAACAATTCATTAACTTCATTTTTTTGAAAGATAAAAACTGTTGCCCAGAAAAACGGAATACTATATTGATTAATTCTTTGGAATTCTTCGTTGTATCGTTCAAACGCTAGATCAAAACTATTTTGATAAATTTGAAAATCGTAATTGTTTTCTAAAGCAGATTTTAAAACAGGAGAATTAATGATATAATCACTGTCAATAACTAGTGTTCTATCATAAGGTGTTAAATTAAAAATGTTAACACGGTCCTGATTTTTCCAAGACAACGATTTAGAGCTTAATGCTCCATCATAGAATTTTTTTGTAGATGCTTGATTAGAATATGGTAATTCAATTATTTGATCAAATTTATGATCAGGAAATGCATTTAACAAATAATCTTTGCTGTCTGTAGCTATGCTTACAGGAATTTCTAAATGCTCGTGTATTTTACTAGCCGCAAAAATCGCTAGTTTTATATAATCGATAGATGAATTATTTTGTGCAAAAATTACTGCGCCTGTTGTCATAGTTCAACTATATCTGAAATTTTTCGTTTACTTCTTAATTCTGCATATTTAACTGCATAGTCGTTAGTTGACTCAAAGTATATCAGTGAGATATCATCGAAAAACTTTTGGACATCGTTGATAATAACAGGGAAATTATTTGAATCTAAGAATGCCACATCTTCTGTATGACCCATATCCAAAACTGTTTTGGTAAAATTAATTAGTTCAGGACTAATTTTGAAGGTGGCACCGTTGATATAGTATATCAACTTTTGATTGTATTCTTCTAATATTATTCTGCGTTGATTAGATAGTGTTGACATGTAGTTGGCAACACTAAACGCTTTTTCAATTCTTTCATCCATAGACAACTCCGTAGTATACGATAATATACTACTTTAATTATCTTGTCAATGGATTAGGTAATTAAGGTCCTGAACTAGTTACACTTGGAGTATATCCACCAACTGTAACGTTTGAACCAGAAGCATAGTAGCCCTGAACTGTACTTGTTAAAGTACCTTCTACGTTTTCATCTGTTCCCCATGGAGCATTTGGTTGACCAGATAAATCTTGGAAAGAAATTGTAAATGTAACAATACTACCAGTACCGTCTACTTGTCCATATATATCATATTGGTTTGGTGTATATGTAGGACTGCTTGTAGCTTTAGTAAACAAAGTTTGTGGGCTAGTTGTTAATTGATAAAAACCAATACTACTTGCCGGTGTTCCAGATCCAGTAGTGCTGGTACTATTATAACTCATAGTAATAGTACCCATGTTGCTTAGTAAAGTAGCCCAATCGTTGCCTTTTGCCTGGCTACCGTCTACTGGAATATTTGTTAGGCTAGCGCTAAACTGAATATTACTACCCGAATTAAAGTAGTATCTTGCATTGGCATTGCTTCCAAAATTAAGAGTTACAGTATGGTTAATTGTACCATTCCATGCAGTTGTTCTTTGAGAAGAAGATAGTGTAGCTAGTGATGCTTGTCCAGCTGGAGGTTGAACTAGTGCGTTAGTTTGTATAAGTTGTGCATATTGATAATAAGCATTCCAGTCTGAATATTTAACAAGTATACCTGTATTAGGCAATGTTAAATTTCCACTTTCATTGTTACCAGTTTGGTGTTGTCTAGCCGCAAGCAAATCGTTTCTTAATGCAATCCATTGTGCCGCAGTGATCTTTTGTCCCACAGCAACTTGACTACTAGTAACTGTTTGTCCGTATCCTAGTGTGCCTGAGCCAGAGCCTAACACTGTAGCAATAATTGACTGTATTGCATTAAAGTCACTAGCAAGTATTTGGGTGCCTTGTCCAGCCATTTTTTATCCTTTTTAACTTCTACTTTATAGTATTACGCATTCAACTAGTGTTTCGTTGTTATCGTCACAATCTTCTAGTGCAATAGCAAAACAAATAGGTACTGTATCACCTGGGCTAAACATAACATTCACACTTACAGCTACTCCGTGACCATATGAGGTCATTTGATCACCTTTGCTACATCCTCCAACAACTCTAACTGGAATACGTCCTTTAAGTGCTACATACTGACCACCTTCTAATGCAGAGTTCATTTTATATGCTGGGTTTGTACTGATAGCACCAATTGGTTTACTTCCGTAAGTTGCGGCTGTAACTTCAGCTGATCCGCCAACACATACTACTGTTCCTGGTGAATATTCTACATCTGTTAGATATTTTTCTGCCAAGTCAGCGTAGTAGCTTGTTGTACTTGCACCGTTAAATGTATTAGCATTAATATTACCGCTACCATCACGAGCAACAACTGTACCTGGACTTGTTGATACACTGCCTGCATAAGCAGTTCCACCAATAACTAAATTGTTAGCATTAGTAGCTGTTCCGTAAAAATTAGTAGCGGTTACACTTAACCAAGAGTAAGATCCATTACCTAAATTACTAGTTGCAGTTACACCTGGTAATACATCTGAGTTAACTAATTGTAGTGGAGTTAGTGTTGTTGCATTATTTGTTGTTTGGAAAACAATAGTATTGTTGCTTTCGTTTTGAATAGTAGGTGTACTACTGTTATTATTAAACACACGTAAACGTGCAACAGGATTACCAACGGTATAACCAACGTCTGCAAAGTTAACAACTGTGCTAAAAGATGCGCTACCTGCTTGAACATAATTACTAGCTAATTGACCGCCTAAACGATCAGCATTTGTAGCTGTACCCCAGAATCTGTGACTACTTTGTGTTTGTCCAGGTTGTGAACCATTGTTTGTATTAACTAGTGTTACACCTTGCTGTATTTGTGTAAAACCAGTAATAGGATTTACAGTACTATCTAGTGTAAATGCACTGTCGGCACTAACAATAAAAATAGTTTGGCCATTATCGATAGCTTCAATTACAGTATGACTTGTACCAAATGTGTCTTTAACACTAGTACTTAACATTTCAGTAGTAGCTGAACCGGCAACTGCTTGTGGTCCAATTAAAGTAAAGCTAGTTCCGCCCCACGCAAACAACTGATTAGTTGTAGTGTCAAACCAAAAATCGCCTATTGTTAAGCCGCTTGGTGCTACTGATCCAATTTCAGCGCCGCCAGTAGTACGGAATTGATTACCGTCCCAAAATTTCAATTTACTGTTGCCGCTATCAAACCAAATTTGGCCGGTTAATGGGCTAGCAGGAGCAGTACTATTAGCAAAATTTTCTAGCAAGTAGACAAAATTTTCGTTCTGAATTGATCCGTAACCTGCGTAATTTTTACCAACTAATTTTAAATCAGTGGTAGCATCAACAGTACCGTCAGCGACTGTTACAAGTAGCGTCCCGTTATAGTGATTGATTGTATATGCCATTGCTCCTGTTTCCTTATTCTTGAGTATTTATCATTATTTTAACTGTTATTACCAGCTACTTAAGGCTGCTCTACGCCATGTATTTGTTGCAGTACATACATATATGTAGTTGGCGTCCCATACAATTTGACCTTTTGTACCAGTACTATTTGCATTAGCTGGTGCATTTCCGGCAGAAGTTACACTTAATGTTGGGGTTGTTAACCCAGTACCGGTAGTAATTGCTCCTGAACTATTAATAGTTCCAGCTACATCTAATGTATATTGAGGACTACCTGTAAATATTCCAACAAAGTTGTTTTGTGCATTAACATATAATGCAGAATTTAAACCGTTGCCATTTAAAGTAGATATTTGAAAATTCTGATTTGACGAATTTGATTGTATCTGGAATAATACTGGCGAAACATTAATTTCACTGTTACTGCCCGGACCTAGTATTAAAGCTGGGTTAACTGCACTATTTTGTACTGTTAACGTACCTGCGCTAATTGTACTATTACCAGATGTTGTTACAAAACTACTAGAATTAAACAATGTAACGCCATCTTGTCCTAACAAGTTATTAGCAGTTAGTACTGGAACATTAAATTGAACACCTGTTAAGCTACTGACATTAAATCCTATGCTAATACTTCCAGTAAACCCACCAATTGCACTAGCAGGAGTAAATGCTTCTGATGCAAATATTCCTAATAAATTTCCGCCGTTATACAAATAAGTTACTGTATGTGCAAGTTTGTTAGTGTCAATAATAGAATCTACAATAAAACCGCTTTGGCCTTGGGCAGAAGAGTATATAGGACCTGCTAGAATGTTTTCAACACCGTCATTAAAATATAATTGGCCGTTTGCACTGTCAATCCAAAGATCCCCAGTGGTTAAACTACTTGGAACTGTACCACTAATTAGTGTACCGCCACTAACAACAAATTGACTACCGTTATAAACTTTTAATCTATTTTGAGTAGTATCGAACCATAGTTGTCCAACAATAGGATTGTTAGGCTGACTTGTATTTGCAAAATTTTCTAACAAGTGAATGAAGTTATCATTGACGTACAATCCATAACCTGTGGCATTTTTACCAATTAAAGTAAGGTCAGTAGCTGTTTGATTAATTGTTCCATCAATTAATTCAGTTAATGTGTTGCCGTTTGTTAATTGTATTGTATAACTCATTATAGTACACCAGTGAAAATTATGTAATTAATAGTTTGGTATGGATTCATTGTTACTACTGGAGTTGCATGTGATGATGAAACAACACTTCCACTGTCTGACAATCCATATCCTTGACCGCTTTGTGCTGTTGTTGTCAATCCCTTACCTGAACTAATGTTTGTACTTGGGTCTGTAGCACTATTTGGAGCTCCAACTGCATAGAACTGTTGTACACCGTCATTAAGATTATGTTTATGATCGGGTAAGTTAGCTGTTGCTAGTGTAATTGTATTGCTACCACCACCTGCGCCTACAGTATCTGCCGTTACATCAGTAACTCTGTTGGCTGCGCCGCCACCTGCGGTTATTAAATTGCCTGATCCGTCTTTATTTGGTACAGCAAGACCGTTATTCATGTTGTCTGCACCAAGTGGGAAACGTCCTCTTAGGTCAGGTAAACCAAATGTACTTTGTCCAACTAGTAATCCGGGTGCTTTATATGTATATTGTACTACTGCAAATAAAGCAGAATATTGACTAATTCTAACTTCACTACCATCACATAACAAATAACCATTAGGAATATTACTAACAGGACCTGCGTAAGGGAATATACAACCAACAGGAACTGTAGCCACATGATTTAATAGTGTACTCTTAGTCATACTGATTAATCCAGTACCACTTCTATAGACTAAGAATGTGTCAGTAGGAACAGAATCAGTGGCTGCAACCTTATTCGTAATAATTGATTGATTAATACTAGTAGTAAACAGTTGAGTACCAGTTAACGATTGTCCGTTAAACTCTACTCCATCACTAGTTACATCACCTTGTAACTGTAATGTAGTAACTGATTGTAATTTTGCCGCACTGGCCGCCACACCTTGACTACCTGTTAGTGTAGCACCATTTAATGTACCACTAAAGTTACCACTAAATGTTTGTGCAAAAATATTTCTAAAAGGTCTTGATACAGAACCAATGTCATATTGGTTGGCGGCGCTGTCTGTTCCTGGTTGAATTACTGTTCCCGCTACAGGATTACTGTTGCTGTCTAAACTATTAACAGAAATAACACCGTTAGCTGTTATGTTTCCGCCAAATGTTGCCTGTTTTGCAACTTGTAGTCCACCCGCTGTTTGAATGCTTGCACCGCCCACATCAAATGGGCCGGTACTTGTAGCACCAACGTCTGTAGTTCCTTGGACAATTAGTCTTCCTGGTACTGGACTACTTGGAACAATTCCAATCCATTTGATAGTTGCACTACCATCTGATACATTTGAACCGGTAGTATCTACTGGACTAACTGTACCAGTAGTACCACTTGTAACTACTTGATAATAATTGTATGTTCCGCTGATGTTAACACTAAGATATTGCCCTGCGGTTACTGCGGTTTGACTTGTCCATGCAGTTGCTTGAGAACTAGGATCATCTTTTATGTAAGCACCACCAATAACATCTAGTGTTCCTTGTGGATTAGTATTACTATTACCAATACCTAGTCTAGCATTTGCAGTTAAATGTAATGCAACACCTACTGTTCCGTTATTGTTTAAAGAAAATTCAATAGGATTTCCACTATTCTTACTATAAAACAATGTAGTATTGGCATTGATACCAATATTAAATCCTAAGTTAGCACCTATTGTTATACCGCCATCATTACGAACACTAATTGTGTTATTGGCAATAGTAGCAATATCACTGCGTAAAAAATTTGAACTAGCTACAGCCGCACCGTTTATTAACAAAGCGTCTGCTGAACTAGCTGTTCCCCATAAGCCGGTATATGCACTACCAGTATCTGCTACAGTTTTGTTACTAGCTATGTTGATACCAGTATTAATTGTAGGAAATCCAGTAATTGCGGCTTTAGGTGTAAATGCATCTTCACTTATAATTGCTACACGATAACTTACAGTAGTGCTTGCACTACTACTTGCGTAAATAGTCACAACATTATGACTAACATTAGTAGTATCTACAATCGATTCTACTACAGGTCCTGAAGTTAAGCCTGCGCTATATTGAGGACCAACTAATACCCAAGTACTTCCTGAGTATAAAAATAATTGACTTGTATTTGTATTAACCCATAAATCGCCTGCAAGTGCGGCGGCTGGAGCACTGGTGGCTTTTTTAAGGCTGCCGGCAGGTTGCCAAGTTGTGCCGTCGTAAACTTTTAATAAATTAATTCCGCTAGCGGTATCAAACCATAGTTGACCTTGCACAGGATTAGTCGGAGCTGTATCATTAGCAAAATTTTCTAACATGTGTAACATGTCAGTGGCTACAACTGGGGCATAACCTGCATAATTTTTACCAACAAAATTAATACTGGTTGTACTATTAATAGTACCATCAGCAACTGTAATTGGCGGTTTATCAGGGTTATTAGATTGTGTAAATGTAACTTGATAAGTCATCTATTATACTCCTACCAATCCAGTTAAACTCTGAATACGCACTGTGTAATCAATTTGAACTAGTCGATTAAGACTTTTTAGTACAGGATGGAAAATAACATGCGTCAATAGTAGATATGAACCATTGGCATTATAGGCTTGCAGACCTAATTCGTCAAACACAAACTGACTGTTACTGTTGTTTACTACATCAAAAGCACTTTGAGTACTAGGCTCACCGTAGTCTAATAAACAAGTTACAAATAAATCTGTATAATTTGTGCCGGTTGTGTGGCGTGTTTCTATAAAATTTCTACTAGGATCTGTGTTATTTGCACTATTTTGATTAACTACTTTTGCGTATGTTTGATTGTATAAACTTGCATTTGTTCCGCTAGTATTTGGTGTAAGATATGTAATAATTCCTGTTGGATCGATACTAGTTCCTCCGTTACCAAAGGCCATATTGTAAACAAAACCATTGCCGCTATCTGCTAGGCTTTGTGCCAAAGCTACACTAATATTTTCATAGTGAATTGCATTGCGCTTGTCAATGTAAATTTCTTTAGATTCAGGGTCATATATTTTAATATGTCCCTCAATATGTATTCCTGTTGCGTCTTTAGTCTGCATATCAATCTCTCTTTATCTTATATTTATCCGTATCAATTATGTGCTAGTTTAA
>Ga0214166_1001169_pt1 | contig 11823 bp, 17 predicted proteins | sample TroBogepilimnion_27_FD_153005 | JGI IMG/M metagenome (GOLD analysis project Ga0214166, IMG submission 153005) | Freshwater microbial communities from Trout Bog Lake, WI - Practice 18AUG2009 epilimnion v3 | ecosystem: Environmental > Aquatic > Freshwater > Lake > Epilimnion/Euphotic zone ...
CGGAACGTTGAACACACGTGAGAAGGATCTTCGCAAGTTTGTGACGCAGCACATGCAGCAGAACGAGATTGACACTGTCAAGGTTCAGGACAAGGTCAAAGTCAATCTCAAGGTTAAAAAGACCAAGGGCTCTATTACAAAGGAGGTTATTCTCAAAGGTCTTCGTACATTTTTCGGTGGAAACGAGGCACAGGTCGAGGGGGCGTGGAACGCAATCCAGGACTCTGCACCCACCAAGGAGACGCCGTCCGTGTCCGTGTCAGGACTTAAGGAGTTGGTGCCTTGAATATACAAGTAAAAATGGGTCAAGGTGACGAGTACTCGCGTGACGCCTATGACTATCAGCTCGTCTATTCAGACGACGACTCCGACGATTTTGATTCGCAGCTCGATCCAGAGGATTGGGAAGATGTGTACTCTCAGGAGCTTCTCAATGCGTGGATGACGATTCGAATGTGGTATGAGGATCAGTACCTCCCAGTCCGCGCAACCTATAATGACTTTGTGGAGTTTGTAATCACACCAGGTTCATGGTTCACATACGATCCGCCAAGTCCCACGTGTACTATGATGTGGACGGAAATATCAAAGATTGATGTGATTGCCGACCGTGTTGGTCTCGAGCAATTTACGGGGTGGTTCAAACATAATATTGAAAATTAATACGAATGATTGACATCACAGGTCCAAAGGTCCTTGTGCCAACCATTCTCTTTGCTCTCTTGAGCCCAGGCCTCCTGCTCTCTTTGCCTCCAGGCGCTGGATTCTTGATCAAGGTTCTGTTCCATGCTCTTGTCTTTGCCCTCCTCAACTGGGCAATCATCAATTTTGTTTTCAAATTCACCATGACCTTTGCAGACCTGATTATGCCCGCTCTGTTCTTTGTCCTTTTGACACCAGGTGTTATTCTTACTATCCCGGCAAACGGTCCGATGTTCTTCTCGGGCGCCACAGGTATAGTCCCCGTACTCGTCCACTCTGTCGTGTTTTCCATCGTGTGGGCTTCTACACGGGGTCTTTTTCCACAGTTCTATTAGACGATGAAATACCTCGTCATCAGTCCGGGGGCTATGGGGTTCTTTATGTACCTTGGCGTCGTGTCGCATCTCAAAAAGGATGAACATCTTCACGACCTCGAGGAAATCTCTGGGGCATCTGCAGGTGCAATTCTCGGTCTTTTGTATTGTTTCACCAAAGGGGACGTGACGAGGATTCTCGACTATGCCCTCGATGTTCCCGTGAAACAGATTATGAAGCCAAATATCAAGTCTTTATTGACAAACTACGGTCTCATTCCGTCAAGTAAAATACGAAAGGTTTTTGGAGATGCGTGTACGCGTTTCACGGGTCGACCGGATATGACATTCCGTGATCTGTACGAGTATTTTCCTATAAAATTACACGTCTCGGCATATAACGTCCAGTTTATGAAAACCGACTACTTTTCCGTGGACACCACACCGTCTATGAGCGTTTTGGACGCCGTGTGTTCGAGTATCGCGATTCCGTTTTTGATTGCAAGTACAAACGGGTACATTGACGGCGGGTCAGCCGAGGTGGTTCCCGGCGCGCCTTTTCTAGGCCGAGAAGACGTTCTGACCATTCTCCTCGAATGGGGAGGACCCATGGAAATCAAAGACTTGAAAACGTATACCATGAGTATTCTGAGTTCAACCATGAAACTCCGGGCTACATATGACTTTCCGACAATTGCAATACCTCCAGGTGATGAAAACGTCTATGATTTCAGTGCATCAAATGAAGCAAAGCTCAAGATGTTTCTCAAAGGGTATGAGCAGGCTCGGAGGGATCTGTGACTTTTTTCCCGACTCATAGTACCAATGCGTACCATCATTCGGTCCGGCTACGTTCAGCACCGGAAGCGCAAGACGATCACCGTGCGTCGCAAGGACGGCACGACCTACCGGTACACGCGCAAGGCGGGAACGAGCCACGTGCGTCCCGTGCCCACCAAGGATGTGGGTGCGATCGGCAAGGGTCCAAAGGTCATCGGCCCACTCAAAGCGGGTATGTTGACCCGGTACCACTACCACCCCGTGGAGGCAACCACCAACCGTCACAAGGCGCTTGTTAAGGCGGTGACCAAGGGTCACGAGGACCCACACGCAGTCATTCGCCGTCTCATTGCAATCAGCACGCTGACCAAGCGGACTTTGCCCCGTGCGTCCCGCATCTACAAGTCGGATGCTCGATGGGTTCACAGCAAGTACTCTAAGATGTTTGGTCGGAAGCTCCGTTAATTTCTTGTAAAGTAGTATAAATGGTATCTCTGCGAAACGTTCGAGGATCGCGGAAAACAACGACCACAATCAAGCCGCGTTCGGCTCCCACACCAGCGCGTTCCCGGCGCACGACCACGACCGTTCGCCCACGGTCAGCACCTTCGCGCATTTCCCTAAACAAGGAGGCAATCTTGAAAATGACGCGTACAGAGGCGCGTTCTGCGCTCCGTGCGACGACCCCTATGACGTTCTACAAGATGGGTCAACGCGGTCTCGTCCTGTTTGCGCTTTTGCTCATCATGGCGACCCAGCCATCCCAGGCGTTCCTGAACCACGCCGCCGCAGCTGGTGTTGTCACACCAAGCGCGCCCGTCAAAGCGAAGCGCTGGTGGGATGCGTTCCATGCGAAGGAGACGTCCGTCGCGACGCAGCTTTCTCGGGCGGCTGCAGCGACAACCGTTGCTGTCACAACGGGGTCTGGAACCGCGACGACAGCCGTTGTTCTTGGTCAGATTACTTCTTCGGCATGGGGGAAGTACATACTGACCCTTTCGGTCATTGCACTTTTCGTCAAACAGATTCTGGACTTTGGAAAGGCATACATGAATCGTCAAACGGTCAAGAACCAGAAGATGCTTATCGAGAGGCAAATGGAGCTCCAAGAGCGCATGTTGACGATGATGCTTGAGGCTCAGACGCGTCCCCGCGCTCGTGGTCGGCGCGCGCCTGCCCTCCCATCGGCAAACCGGTTAGCCCTGCCTGCTATTGCTGCCGCCTAAGTCCATACAATAGCATCTCCAACCCCGTGTACGGGTCCAAACACAGGCCACAGAGGTTCTATAGACCATTGACCCGTGTGACTCAGGATATCAAGGAGGATATGCAAGGCGTATATTTTCCGAGCCCTTGAATTTTGGATCAAAATTGAAAACAAAAGAGAGTGAGGAACCTTGTACAAGACTGAGTAGACCCACCAGTCTTGTACGAGTGACCAGGATCGTGCCCATGGAACGAGGAGTGTCATAGGTATGTCAGGTGCTATGGACCAGAACGCGTCGGACCATGTGACAGCTCCGAACGTCAATTGTGTACAAAATATGTGTTGCGGCCAAAGCATCTCCCCTTAAAACATACACACAAAGTTCTTTTATATGGAAGGGATCCTTCGAACAATTGCAGAAGACATATGGGTTTCACTCGGCCCGGGATACTCCGAGTCTGTGTACCATTGTGCGTTCGAGGTGGCGCTTCGTGACCGTTTGATTCCCTACGAGACGGAACGCATCGTTCCCGTGTTCTATGGTGGGCAAAACGTCGGGCACGTCAGAGCAGACCTGATTATCGATCGACGGTTCGTTGTGGAACTCAAGTCGGTTGGGCGTCTCAACGAGACCTACCGAATTCAGACCCGAAATTACTTGAACCTTTTGGGTCTCCATGTGGGATTCCTCATGAATTTTCCAGATAAATTGGGAAACCTAGAGTTTGAGCGGATCGAGAAGGAGGTCTTACCTCCTCCAAGTGTGGAGATGTTCTAGTAGTACATAAAAACTTTTATCTGGACCTATACTGTGGGTATGAATTGCCAGAGTAACTCTTCACAAATTTTCTTCCAAATTTGGTCTTGGACATACAACTTCTCACGGCTCTTCAAGAGTGGAAAACACGGGAGGTATTGATCCTCCCCTAAAAGTTCACACATTTTATACAAAACAAATGAGTAACTCAAAAAGTTTTTCCGGTTCGCGGGTTTATGCTTCTCGAACGGTGCTTGAATCGCGTGAAACATGAGTCGTAGTTTGTCTTCAAGCGCTTGAGGCATCGTTGGAGGAGTGATGCCGCTCACTATAGTTGCTATATATGGAACGTGTTCGTAATACTTTGCATAATTTAGCTTTTTCAAAAGAGCCTTGACCTTTTCGTGTGTAATTTCCGAAAGGTCTTTGAGCTTTTGTTTCTTAAATTCAGTTCGTAATTTTTCAATCACGTCTTTCGGAACGTGGGTCGACTCCTTGGCTTGGAATTGACTTATCCATTCATTAAAATGATTCTCACGTTTGTATGAATACACGATGTGCTTTTCTATTTCTTGTTCCTCCTTGAAACCCACCTCGTCTCCGAGAATATATTCAACATTTCCACACTCGCGACAAATCTCTTCAGATACTGATTCATCAAACATCCGCGAGTACATGGCTCCACATTGTCTACAGGGTGTCTCGTGAACCTCCTTTTCCTTTGGTGCGTCATCGTACCCGTCCTCAACCTCTTTGAGATACTTTTTATATATATCATTCCTTTGAACTCCTTTATGAGATACAACATTCAAGTTTGCAACCCTTTTCGTCGATTGTACTGTTATCTTTTCAACATCCTTCGTATATTCCTTTATGACGGGAACACACGAAAGAAGATACTCTGTAAGTTCCTCGTCTGTTGTACACGCACGTACCCTCTCTTCGTACCTGGCCTCCATGTACTTTTTATCATATATAAACTTTAATTAGTCAGTCTCGACTTTTGGAGCCAGGTAAAACTTCAAGTCTCCGAGATTTGCAATTGTATATCTGAAAATGATTGGCATATTCTCATTCTCAGAGTCTTGCATGAGTTGAACGCTCGAACACATATTGGTCGCCTTGGTAAACAGGTTAATGTACTTGAGACTGAACGTACTTCCGGTTCGCTTGACCGAGTCCGGAAACTCAATGACCGTCTTTTGGTCGGCAAAGTCACCCTTACAGCTCAGCTCGAGCGTATTGCCTTCACGGATAATGTCCATCTCGGTTGCGAGGTTGCCCATATCTCTCGTGATGCGTTGAAAGTCAATGGCTGGGAGAGTCGTGACGACATTCATGTGAATGTCCGGAAACTCAAGTATGTCCTCGTTAATGTCCAGCAATTTTAGTTTAAAATTGGTGGATGACTTTTTGTCTGGATTTTCTATGAAAATCTCCATATAGTCTCGACCCTCGATCCGAACGAACAGCGTGTCTTGACCGCTCACAGACTTGAGGAGCTTATACACGTTCGCCATGTTCAGACCTGCAACGATATCAGTGGGACACTCGTACTCCTCAAAGTTGTCAGCACTGAGGTCCATGTGGACTAGAGTGACGCGGGCGGTATCCAGGGTCAAGACGTGAATACCATTTTTGGTAAAATAAACATTCACATCGTTGATGATATCCTTCAGGACCTCAAAGACGGACTTGAGGGCCGCCGCTTGAATCGTGCGAAAATGCATCTTACATTTGAAAGTGCGTGAAATCTTTAAGAGCGAGTCCGTAGGAGGACCTCCGGTCCGACGGGAGCGGAGCTCCCTGACTCGTGATCACAGTTGCTCCGCAACTGATCCTACTTCCTCTGCGCCTGGTACGCATCCATAACACTCATTGTTGTCTTTGCCTCCAATTCTGGTGTTAAAATAGGCTGAAGCGACTCGCCATATTTGTCCAGTTCAAAGAGACCGGGATTGTCTGATCCGTCAAGGTTTTGACATAAACCACCACTACAGTCCCAGGACTCGAACTCGGTGGGTATCATAGATACAAGCCATGCCTTGACCTCCGCGCCGACACACATCTTCCCCTCGTTTGTCACCAGGGTCGGAACCCTCGTAATCTTTTTGGACGGCACACCAGATGTGGTGACGTTATGGAACCTGATAATCTCGATAAGAGCCGGCTGGGTCTTGATGAACCCTATAATTTCCTGTGAAAATTTACACTTGTCTGAATAGACCAGAAGCGCCATTCTTACTACTCTGAGACGAGGAGTTTTGGGGGGACTGAGTAACGCAGCTCCTGACCTTTTTTGTCTGCTTAGAGTAATGAAGGATCTTGTGATTCTGGTCCTTGTACTCCTTGCCTTTTTCTTCATATGGAATAGCCGTCAGGAAAAGGTTTCCACATATGCGGCAGGTGACGTTATCCTCGATGCCCCCGTTCCTCCTCTCGTCGTCCAGGCAATCATCGAAAAGTTCCAAGAGCTCAAACCCGACTTTGCACCCATTGATACCGTTTTTGTGAACATCCAGCCCGATGGCAGTTACAAGTCTCGTATGATGTTTTTCAACACGAAACACTTTTTCGGAGCCCAGTATGATATTAACGCAAAGGTCAATGAGGATGGATCTGTAAATATACTCAATATTGGCGACTCGAATACTGTTGAAGCAACTGCGGGCTACAAGCCCGGAAAGTATCAGGCCTGGACTGACGTTCAGGAGAATTTGGACGCCCAGTTCAAAGGGGCGCTTCAGGGGTACAAGAACCAACCACCCCAGCCAAACCTCTCGAGTGTCTCATCCGCGTATCAACAGAACATGCTCGTGACTCAGACCAATTTGCAGACACGCGAGTAAGTGCGCAGCACTTCCTCCCCAAAATTAACCACTTAGAATAGATGGCTTTGTCAGCCAAACAACTCGTCGCTTCTGAAAAGAAGCGTGACCTTGCGAAAAAAGAGTACTACCGTGCTCTTCTTGAGCAATTTTGTCGTAAAATTAAGGTGGCTTCAGATCTTGGAGACAAATATGCGATACTTACTGTCCCCCCGTTTGTGGTTGGGTTCCCTAGATACGACCTCCCCACAACTGTTGGATACATGTGTCGCCAGCTCCAGAGACTCGGATACATCGTGAACCTCGTTGGACCACTTGATATCCGTGTTCAGTGGACTAGGGCTGCTGCTCTTGATTCTGAAATGGAAAAAGAGGAGGTCGACCCAGGAACCTATCTCCCAAGTCTTGCGAACCTCAAAAAGACTGCTGAGAAACTACGGATCACGAAAAAACACTAAAGTTTTACTCTCACAAGGTACTAAATGGACCTACTCAACGAATCTGAGCGCCGGTTCACAAAGAAGCTGTGTGACGCCATGATCCCCGTGATGATCGAGGCGTTCTGGGAGATTTGGCTCGAGGCCAAGAAGGAGTCTCAGGGGAAGAATACGACCCGTGTGTTCCAGGAACTCCTTCGAGGCGTCAAGACCTGGAACTCTTCAATTTCACTCAAAAATACAGAGGCGATCATCAAGAACCAGTCCCTGTTCCCGAACCTCCTGGCAGCCGTGTTTGTGATTCACGTCAAGATTCTAAGCGCAATTCGTACAGACAAAAAGTCCAAGAAAATCAGTATCAAGTTGCCTGCGAATGACGTGTTTGTCCAGCGGTGCTACGAGGCCTGTGCCAAGGACCTCTACGAGAACCCCAGTATCATCGTGGACCAAAAGCCGGAGGAGGAACGCAAGGAGGTCTTGACGACCCGATTTTGCAAGAGAATTGGTGAAGTGATCGAGGACCTGGTTCCGACTGCTGAGATTCTCAACACGTACTTGCCCCTTCCAGCCGCCGGTGAAGACCTGGATATGGACCATGAGGACGAGGATCCAGAGGGCGAGGAGGACGTTCCAGACTTGGCTGATGATGTACCACCCGAGGAGGACCAGACCGGTGACGTCTCCACGCTCCCCCAAAACACGGGGAACATGGAGTTTGGAAAGACCCCAGGAGGTGTGGACACGGCCGTGACGGTGAACAACTCTTTGACTCCACCGAGCGTTCCAGGGGCGACACCAGCACCAACGGATGATGGCGAGTCCCTGTTCCCAGATGCGCCAGCAAAAATACAAAAATTAAACCATACGTAATAGCAGAGACATGGACCAGTACTTTCGTGAGCCCATGAGTGCAGGTGTTATCGCCGCAGCTGTCGTCGTTGCTTACGTCTATTTGAAATCAAAAATGAATAATGAAGAAAAATTGAAGAATTCGGATTATTTCAAACCCGCCTTTTTGGTGGGTCTTCTCGTCTATTTCATCGTCAGTCAGGGTCAGGGTGATTCTGGCCCGGTTTTGAAGGAACCTTTTTAACTTAAAAACATAAGTTTTTAACTTGCCAGGATGACCACCGTAAAAGCGTTCGACGAGATGATGACCCAGTTCCTCGGGGAGCTCAGTACCGTGTTCCCCGACGAGCCTGCAAAGACTGGTCCAGATTGCAAGACGTTCATGAAACAGGTGGCGCCATGGGCCGGGCAAATGTCTGCTCGTGACGAGTCGTTTTTCTGCGAGGAGAACGAGTTTGCAAAGGGTCTCAACCTTCACGTGATTTGGAAGCGTGAGGATTGCTCCGACAATACGAAGCAGGCTATTTGGCAGTACCTTTCGTCCCTGTATATGATCTCAACGACCCTGAGCATGTTCCCTCCAGAGACGCTTAGTGCTATCGAGGCTGCTGCCGAGAACTGCGCCAAGAACATGAAGCTCGGTCCGAATGGTCAGCCAGACGAGGCGTCTCTTATGGCGGGCGTCAACAGCATGCTGAGCCAGATGATGGGCAGTGGAGCCGGAAACCCGTTCGCGTCCCTCCTTGGTGCCGTACCCTCAACCCCAAAGCGCCCTCCCCCTTCAGGCAAAAAGAAAAAGAATCTCCGTAAGTAGAAGAAGTAATGGATCCCAAAAGCGTCTTCAAGTCGAGTGACCTCCTGACTTTTTGGCCCACGGCAACACAGACGGCCGATCAGCGCGTCTCAGCGACGACGCGGTTCGTTTTGTATGCCGTGTGTATTGTGTATCTTATCAATCGGGATGCGCGCATCTTTGCGCTCGGTGGTATCGCTCTTGCAATTCTGTATTACATGTGGACCACGAACATGATCAAGGACGGCTCCCTTCGCTCAGCGATAGGAGATGCTCGATACTCCACCATTTTCCGCCCCAGTGCAACGCTTCCAACGACGGAAAACTCCATGGGCAATGTGCTTTTGAGCGACTACGTGGATAACCCAGACCGGCCCGCCGCGGCATGGTACCCAAGTGTTCGTGGTCAGGTTCAAGAGGCGTGGAGCCAGATTCACCCATTTGAGCGTCAGCGTGATGCCGAGCGCAATTTCTACTCAATGCCCTCCACAACGATTCCAAACGACCAAACGGGCTTTGCTCAGGCGGCGTACGGCAAACCATTCGCGGCCAAGTGTCACGACCAAGGCGGTGCCGCATGCAATCCAGATCGGTTCTACTCCACCTTCCCAGAGCGTGTCCAGATGGAGGCTGGAAATTAAATATGAGACTACAGTAATAATGCCGACGCTTGATACGAGCCCGTTGACCCTCGAGAGGGGCGTGTGGTACGGCCCAGCGCAGGTTGTTCTCGAAGACAAGACGAGTGTTGAGGACTCTCTCCGTGAGCAGACGACAACTGCATGGAAGAAGGGGTGGTCCGAGCAGACCTACGACTTTCCCAATACGTATGTGACCCTGCCCCTGCGCGTGCTTGAGTGGAACCCCATCAACACTTTTGGAGAGTACCAGAACGACCGCTTTGCTCAGCGGTATTACAATAAGGATCTCAAGACGTGGAATCGCTAAAAAAAGATGTATAATAATATTAATGGATCCTCTGGCGCTCGCCGCCGTTGTTGGTCTTGTGTTTGCTGGGAAGACTTTAGCCGATGGAACCGAAACTTCCACCGCGCCGAGTCCCAAACCAACAACCACGAAACCCTTGACCCGTCGTGATATCGACATGATGGCCGACTCAGTCGGACACCGCGCCGATGCATTCGATCTTCGGAACACGAATCCAAATTTTGGGCGTCGAATTAACGACTGGCGTCTCCAACCCAAGGAGGCTGTTCCAAATCTTCAGGACATAACGCCGACCAACTCGCGTTTCCCGTACGGTCAGCCAGTACATGACTTGTATAACCGCGAGTATGTGACAAACAAGCAAAACAACGTGTCCCCTCTCGAGCACCCCATGACGGTCGGTCGCGGTCTCGGTGTTGGTCCAGACGTGCTTGCAGCTGGTGGGTTCCACGATTTCTTCCGTGCGTTGCCTACAAACATCAACGAAGAGCGTTTGACGACGCTCGAAGGCCGTCCCGGTCCTCGCAATCCTTTCGTCAAGAACGGAGGCGCTGCATACATCGGAGACATTACGCACCAGGCGGCCGCCACGAAGACTGCGTACCGCGATCCGGGTGCGTATGGTGGCGGCGGCGCTCAGAGCGCTTTGGTTGGCCCAGAGGGTCGTCCGAACTTCCTCAAGACGAAAAAGCCAACGATTCGTGGAGAGACGGGTCTACGCACGGATACACTCTCAGACGGTCCTCCACAGTACAACATCGCTCAGCCATATGCGGAGGGCAAGACGTGCTATACGGACACGGACCTCACGCGTTCGTCTGGATACCGCACAAAGCCGGATCGTGCTGCAAATGCAGCTCGTATGAACGTTCGCAACGATCCAGTCAACCAAGTGGGTTCTGCGACCCAGCTTCGCATCGAGTCAGAGCCTGTTCCAGTCGGCCCCATGGCCATCACTGGGACGAACCAGGGACGCGGCGTCTTGCCACCAGAGTTTGATGATCCACTCAACGAATTCAAGTCGAACCCGAATCCCCGGGCTTCAAAGGGTTTCCTGGACATTGCTATCCAGCAGCTCGAGAAGAATCCTCTGGCATACTCCCTGGCTGACCCGAAGAAGGCGGATCCGGCTATGGGCACTTCTGCTTTTAACACGGTTTCTGTGAACTAAGACACGGCAAAAAAATATGAGCTAGTACTAAATGTCGGGAGGTGTTGTCCAGCTCGTCGCCGTCGGTCCTCAGGACGCTTGGCTGACCGGCAAGCCCGAGGTTTCCTTTTACCGGTCCAACTACAAGCGTTACACGCACTACTCCAACTCCGTGGAGCGCCAGGTGATTCAGGGTCAGCCCATCGCCGGTGGCATCTCCACGATCCGTTTCGAGAAGAAGGGTGATCTGCTCAGCTACGTGTACCTGACGGTCCGTGATAATAACGGTGCTCAGATGGTGAATGTGGACTGGACCAAGATCATCGATAAGGTTGAGCTGCTCATTGGTGGTCAGATTGTGGATACCCAGGATATCGAGTACATGACGGATATTGAGCCGATTACCGGTGCGCAGACCTACTCTCAGCGGTACCTGAATCTGAATAGCACCACGTTCAATAACCAGAAGAACACGTTCCTGCCCCTCAAGTTCTTCTTCTGCAAGGACTGGTCCGTGTGCCTGCCCCTGATTGGCCTCCAGTTCCATGATGTGGAGGTTCGCATCACGTGGTCCACGTACCTGAGCCAGACGATCACCATCGGAAACACGACCACTCCAGTCCTGTCTGCCCAGCCCCAGGCAACGGCGAACATTCTGTCCGACTTCGTTCTGACTTCCAACTTGGCGAATATTTCTTTGACTCAGACCACTGGCCCTATTTTCCCTGGTATGTTGGTTGTTGGTCAGACGGCCAATTTGCAGACCAACGTCGCCGTCGTTCAGTCCTTTTCGAACGCTTTCGCGCCTGTTACCGGACAGGGCTACTTTTCCAACGTGGTTGTGTCCTTCTCCAATGCATCCGCTAGTTTCATGCAGGGTTCGTTCCTCACCGGAAACGTTGCAAGCTTGTATGCCCCTGTGTGCGCCGCTCAGGTCAACGTTGCATCTTCAATTATCGTGGCGTCGGGTCTCACGTCCCTGTCCTTCCCCATCAATCAGGTGTCGAGCCCTCTCGGCCAGGGTGGTATTCAGCTGGGTCAGTACGTTGCGGGTCTGC
>Ga0214166_1001177_pt1 | contig 11788 bp, 13 predicted proteins | sample TroBogepilimnion_27_FD_153005 | JGI IMG/M metagenome (GOLD analysis project Ga0214166, IMG submission 153005) | Freshwater microbial communities from Trout Bog Lake, WI - Practice 18AUG2009 epilimnion v3 | ecosystem: Environmental > Aquatic > Freshwater > Lake > Epilimnion/Euphotic zone ...
TCCAACAAAAGAAGGAGGAAGAAGCGATAATGCGTTTTGTACATCGCATGCAGCTTGACCTATTTGATTAGACAAAGTTGTTAAAATAGGAATATTAAGAAGAGAGGCAATTAAAGTGGTGAAACTGAATAAAGACGAAGAACTTCCTGAATAAGGACCATGAGTTTCTGCAATCATTTGAACAGTACGATCCAGAGGATTTTGAGAGGTTTGCATTGCTCCCTTGATTTCATCAATAACTGTTCCCGTTTGTTGCTGCCCCGAAGGACTTGCCCGTAAACTTTGATAAAATTGTTCTGTTGCTACTGCTGCCATTTAGTTATATTTATAACTAGGCTAAGATGAATTTTTCCCAATTAGTATAACATCTCCTTTTGGTAAAGGGGTATCTTCTCTATATACTTGTGGTTTCACTCCTAATATTTCCGTATAATAACCGCGTTCTGTATTAGAAAAATGATGTTTGATACTTGTTATAAAATATTGACCTTCTAATTTATGATCATATTCTTTATCATTTAATGTTTGTTTTGAAAGCCCAAAAAATCTACCCGGTTGTCGGTGAGTCAATCCTCTAGTAGTAAATGCTATACATAAATTAGAAAATAGATAATGTTTTAACATTTTATTTCTACCTATTGCATATCTACCTGCATCCGTAAAACTAATAGAGAATTCTGTTATACTATTCAATCCCTCATCAATATATGGAGTAATAGGTAATCTATCTTTAGATATACTAGAAGCTACCATTACATTTGGACGAATTCTTTCATTGAAAAAAGTATTTATTTCTTTAACTGTATGATTCTTAGCTTCAATATTCCATTGACCATCCGAAGAATTATAAGATACTACTCTTCTATTTGTTAAATTACGAGAATAATCTTTTCCTGATAAATCTGCTAGAGAATAGCCACGAATAATATTAAATTCATCTGCTTTAATTTCAATATTTTGATCATTTGCTAAAGGTACTTTTTTAATGATAGGAACTTTACTTTGTTCAGTAGCTTCTCTTATAAAGAAATGTTCATACTGATATTTTCCGGGTATTGATTTACCTGCATTTTTGAAATATTGCTCAATAGTTTTTAAACTAAATTGTTTTACTTGGCCCTTAGCTTGTGCCCTTTCTAATTTCAGAATACAGGGTTGATAACCTTCTGCGGATGATGCAGTGTGATAATTATATATATAATTTAAATCATCAATAAACTTACTACCAATCGGAGAAGTATAAAATAATAAATTATTAGCATCCCCTTTATTCCAATTAGTTGTATCTATATTTGCTACATATTGCGAAAATAAAGGATCATTGTTAAATAATGCAATTAATGCATCCCCTGTTAATAAACTTCTATCAATATCATTGGCCTGATCTTGCCCTTGTTTATTAGCATTGGGTCCAGTAGTTGCCGTAGAAAACTCTGAGTCTTTTTCTTTCATCATCTGATAGGTCTTTTCCCAAAAGAATAATTTTTTCTTTTTCTGTGAACTATCTTCATTGGGTAAATCTTGAATATCATATATAACAGTTTCTAATTCAATTAACCATCTCGAATCTTCCAAAATAACTCCTTGACTTTCTAAAATATTTTCTGATTTGGGCTTTATAGAAATATATAACGTATCTCTTCCATCATTTCTAAATTTATATTCTAATTTTATATTTTTATCAATATTATCATTTGCCTCAGTGGTCGATCTTTCAAAAATATCATAAGGACTGTTTATAGTGATATTTCCTCGAAAAAAAATATCAAAAAGATTATCTTCTAAGACTAAATCATCCCATGCAGTATTAGTTAGATATACATCATTTATTCCGTTCCATAATCGAATAATAAATTCATAATCTTGATTATTAAAAGAATATACATTAGGATCAGTATTAGCCATTTTGGTTATTTATGTTTGACATAATTTCCGAAACTAGAATACTTTTCAATATCTTAATTTTATCTCCCGTTTTAACATCTTCAAAAGGATTAATAATATTATTAGCAATCAATATTACCCACCAAAGCCTTGTTGTTCCATAATATATTTGTGATAAATCATACCACGAAACATTTTCATTATAGAAAATTTCATCATATAAAGTACTATCAATATCCCCTTCAATGACAAGATTATTAATTAAATCATAATAAGAATAGCCATCTGCATCTACATAGGTAGAAAAAATATTTGCATAATCATAGAGGTTTAATTGTGTCATAAAAAATTAAGTATTTGGAACTTTCGCTGCGATTGCTTGAACCTGAACAGGTAATTGTGATATATCTGAGATTGCTTGAACTGCTGTACCACTATCTAATCCACTCATTATATTTCTTGTAGGTAATATTAATGGTCTAAAAGTCATAGAAAATCCATATGCTTCTGGAATTATTCGTGGGATTCCACTATTTTGTAATATCCTAGTATTTCCTAAATTAGTGATAGTTAAATCTGATATATAACATGCAGGAAAATTAACAATATCGGGAATTTCCAAAGTATAGATTACAATAGGATCATTTAATGCCAAATTTCTTCTATTTGCAGAATTTTGATAAGTTAACAAATATGCTAAATCTCTATTTTTATCAATATCCTCAAGTGTTCCTGTATTAGATAATGAAAATTTTATTTCAATATCACCTTCAGTAGTAGATTTCCATTTTTGGGGTAATTCAAAATTTACATTTCCTGGTTCTATTACATTTACAGCTTTTTTAATACCTGTTGCAAATTCCTCTAAGAATGAAGGTACTGCACCCTCAATAGGATTATTATTGTCTTCACCTGAGAATGCTGATGATCGATTAAATTTTTTTGTGGAAAAAAATGGAAATTTATAAGTAAATCCTGTAGGAGTGGCAATATATTTATTTTGATAAACTGCACTAGGATCATATTTATCTCCGGGTTTAGCGGTTGGGGTAGCAGCTACTCGACTATAATATAATAATGCTGCCCCTAATTGTCCTGTACTTTGTTGATATTCTTTTAAACTTGCATAAGGAACATCCGCTCTTGCATTTTTAGGCGATTTTGTCCATGCATAATCATTTACAACATCTATAGACCCAGTTCCACTGGGTTCAAGATATTTGCTATCATCTTTCGATATTCTATACAATGACATTTTTTTTATTTATTAAAGAATGAAACTATTAACTTGATTTCTCATAGTTCTAATAGGATCATTGAAATTGGATGAAGTAATATTAGGAGTTGTTCCCTTGGTTCCTGCGGTTGATGCAACCGTTTGAGCTACTAATTTACTTCCATTAATAGTGGCATGAACATTTTCAGTAGCAATATTAATGAGTTCCAAAAATCTTTCATTCATAATTTTATTCATTTGTTTCATGGCAAGATCAAAAGGTCCGCCAGTTTTTGCCATAAGAATTTGATCTTTAGAATCCGGTTGAATTATAGTTGCATCTTGCGTTTTAACAGATGTGATATTAGAAATATTATTTTTTGCCCTTTCTGCTAAAACTATATTCGCTAATTCTTGTGCAGCTTTATCGGAACGATCATTAGCAGTTTCATTTGGATTTGATGCTATGCCTTTACTATCTTCTAATTTCTTTATATTATTTCTAAGCTCTGCTTTTTTTTGATTTAATTGAACCAATTCTTCTCGCTCTCCTTTTAATTCTTTATGATTTAAAAAACCAAACGTTCCACTAGTTCTTTCAATTTGACGTTGAACAGTATTTTCTAATTGGGCATCTGCAAAATTAATATCTCTTTGCATTTCTTTCTGTTTCAAAGTAATACTTTCTATATTAGTCAATGTTCCCTCTCTTTCTTTCTTTTTTAAATTATTAATTTCATCAGCTAATTTTTCATCTCTTTTAGCATTTTTAGCAAGAAACCCATTTTTAGTATTTCGATGGGTTTCTTCTGCTTTTGCATTTTCTTCCCATATATTTTTTATAATATTCCAACTTGCATATATTCGTTCGATTGCTAGTGCGGCCATTCCTAGAGTTGCTATAATAATTGCAAGAGGAGCAAGGATTCCCATAAAACCAGTTGCAGCAGCTCCAGTTGCAGCAGAAGAAGGTAATAAAAATTGAAATATTTTTAAAATGTTAAATGCTGTTTTAAGTACAGAGAAAATTTTTGTTAATCCAAGTAACGGGACTCCTATCAATGCTATCATTTCAACAACTGCTGCACCAATTTGTCCTGCTTCCCCTGATTTAAATTTATCATATATATCCATTCCCAACCATATAAAAGCATCTTTTATAGTACCTAACCCATTCCATATTGCATCTCTTGTATCTTTAGATGTAAGAAATTCCCCAATTTTTGTAAAAAATCCAGAAACTCCATCTTTTAATGCTTGAATAATATTAGCTTTCATGGCTCTACCTTCAGGGGTTTTTTCTGCTTCATTATTCAGATAAAATAATGAACCAACAAATCCGGCCAGTTGTCCCAATATGCCCCAAGTTGTTGTTTTCTTATTCGTATCCTTATTTTCTCTTTCCGATTTTTTCTTTTCCTTAGTTGAGAAAAAAGAAGAAAAAAGAGAAGATTTGATAGGAGTTTCAACCGTGGTTTTTTCTTTTGCTTCTGTGCTTAATGAAAAGGTTTGCATTAATTGTGCAATAGCTTCTTTACTAAATTTTGTAAGAGATACAGGCAAGCCATATGTTCTGAAAAAAGAATTATAACTGAATAATGATACTCTTAGCACTCCATCTTTATTAGTATTATAAGGGGATGATATGCCAGAAGCCGCACCTGCCTTAATTTTAACTAGATCATTGATATATCCATTGAAAGTAGTTAAGTTATTAACTGCATCCCCCATTCTAGAATTTAAAGTTTTAGTGGTCTGTCCTATCCAGTTTAATTCCGTTGCAAATACATTAATAGGAGATTTATTATCCTTATATAATTTATGCATAGCTGTCTTAAGGTCATTAAGAATAGTTTTCATATGACTCAATGGACCCGTTTTAGGATTTAATGGCGAATCTTTCTCATCAAAAATTGCAGACATTTTAGTAGCTATATAATGCACCCCCTTACCATTTTTCTTCATGTAAGTGTCTATGGCAGTCATCAAATCATCAATACTCTTATTTTCCATTAAAATTATTTATCTATAAATATTAATATGAACTCAACCTCCCTTTATGAACATGCCCTTTATGCTGATTCTTTTAGAAAAAGTATTTTAAATGGAGAATTGTCGGACGATCAACTTCGGACCATGCTAGAAAAGAATGAATTAAATTCTTATCAATTAGACATTTTACATGAATTAGCCCCAAATATTCAGCAACAGCAAGCACCTGCCCAACAGCCGCAAGGTAATCAACCGGTTGCCCCTACTCAAAATTCCAATCAATATAAGCCAAAACAGGGGAATGATCCCCAAGCTCAATTAAAGCAAGAATGGAAGAATATAGTTGGTATTATTAAGCAATCTAAACTTGTTCCCTCTTTACAGAAATTAGGTTCAATGAATGCTAATGATAAGTATCTTACTGATGTTACTGGATATATTGTTCAAGCATTAACACAATTAAATGCCCACATTAATCCTCCTGCGGCAAAACAACCTGCTCCACCGCAACAAGGACAATATCAGCAACAAACTCAACAAAACAATCAAACCTTATGAAATTAAGGTTTCATACCATTGTCTGATTGTATTTTAGATAATTTAGATAATCCTTTAGAGAATACGTTAGTCATATCAGTTAACGTCATGACAGGCTCATCTTGGTCAATTCCTAATTCTTTTAATACGATTGCCTGTAGTTTGCCACTATTATGAATAGCAGACGTTCGCTCAGCATCACTCATTTGCTTAATAGGTTTTGTAATTAAGGGGTCTTGAGTAATGGTATTGCCAATTAATTTTATCAGTTTTCGATGATTAGGGTCTTGTGTATTAAAATTTTTAAGACGATATTTCATCCAATTAAAATTGGTTGTTTCTCCATATTTATCACTGCACATTTTGTTGATTAATTCCCAAGATTGTGAACTAGATAACCCCCCTTCAAGCATACTCATAATACTATTGCGTGCAGATAAAGCAGAATTACTAGTCGGAGAAATTTGCCCAATAATCAACCCCGCTATTAGAGATAACAAGGTAGTCACCTTAGTTCCCCATCCTTCAGTGAGCAACTGATTACATTCACTAAAAGATAATACCTTGTCTAACATAAGGTTCAAATCTTTATGGTTTTCTTTTAAGAGCAAAGTTTTAACATCTGTTAAAACTTGAGGACGTATCTGATTTGTAGATAACTGTGATTCATATATCAAGGAAAGAACATCTGGTGCCAATTTTCTTTATTTATCCAATAAAAAAACTTGCATCAATTTTGATTTGAGCAGTATAACTAATACCATCAATAGTCTTAGTTAGTTTAGTTGCTTCTTGTAAGACTTTACCGTAAACTTCATCAATCTTCTCAAGAATAGTTAGAATTGCTTTAGAAGGTAATCTTTCCACAATAGCAATACGTTCTGTCACATTCCTTGAAACAAGATCAATCACGCTATCATTAATAATAATTGATTTAATGAAAGGAGCAGTTCTGCTAAGGAAAATAGGAGCAATTAATTCCTTCATCTGCTTTGCATCATTTTCCTCAATCTTTGATAACTTATTCTGGTATAATTGATTCTCAAAAGTAAACTCTTCTGTAACAGAAGGAAGATTTAATACAAAATCATATTTATTATTTTCATCAACACCAATATGAATCGTTTGATCCACAAAAGTCGGAGAATTCTTCTTAATTTTTTCTATGTGTTTAGCTAAAGAAATACTTTTTCCCACTTGTTTACCTTCTTCTGAAACAAAGGTTAGTTTTACTTCATCTTTAATATTCTTTGAACGTAATTGAAGAAGAATTAAAAGTTTATCATAAAGATTAATAGTTTTTAGATCAAGTTTATTGCCAAAAATATCAGAAAGAATAGTATACATGATAATAGTAAACTGATTATCGGCAAATGGTCCTTCCACAGTAGTCTTAACGATGTTCTTAGTATGATTAGCATTTAAGGCTTTAGCCGTAAAAGAAGTGTTTAAAGAAGGAACGTAGATTTCTGTTTCTAATGTTTTGTTGGCATTATCAAGAAGGGCAAGAATATCGTTAAATTGAACGGGATCAGACATATGGGAATATTTAATTATTAATTTTGAGCAAACAAGTCAATCTCATTGGGATTATTATGTGGTTTCTCATTAGAAGTATGAGTTGACTTAGCAAATTCATGTAAAATATTCAATTCTCTTGGAGATGCATCATTAAAGAACTCATTAGATATATGAGCCGTTGATGCAACATTAAAATATTCTCCCAACAATCCATTCAAGGTATTATCCCTGAAAAACATCTTTAATAACGGATTAATGTTATTAGTTTCTAACTTTAATTCAAAAGCTGTTCCACAATCTTTACATTTCATATCCAGAAATACTACATTTTTAAATTCGTTAAAAATCGGTTCCAAATATTCTTGTTTTATTTTTAATATCATATTAGCCGGTATCTTATTAATCAATACCTTCTTCTCTTGCATCGATAATGTATTCAATTCGATAATTGATCCATTATAAACTAATTGTTTAATATAACCAAACAAATATTTCTCAATATTATTCTCTAATGTATCAGTTTTGATGTTATAATCAGCACAAAATAACAGATTATTGTATTCATAATCGATGGTAGGAACATCACATATAACAGAAATGGGATAATTATCATATTCCACATGATGAATGAATGATTTATCAATAACTGGACCTAATACATCTAATAAATCATTCAAATTAACACGAATTTTATCTTCTTTTTCACATTTCTCACATTTCTTTAACAAATCAAGTAAAGGACTGCAACTAAGAATCTTAAAATAAAGGAAAATAACAAATCTATCAATAATAGTAAACAATTTATAATCAAAATTATCAACTATATTGGTTTTGATGATGTTATTCAGGTTGTAAAGGAAGTCTAAATCTGTATCATCATCGAGATTTTTAAGAATTATTCGATATTGATTGTTAGTAAGCTCTTTAAATCGAATGTTTTTTTGAATTGAAGGAATCCAAATCAAATAAGTGTTTTGCATTAACTTATTTAAGGCATACCATTACCATAATCTGTGACATAATAGCTATTATAAACAAAGTTAGCATGTCTTAATGCATAACTTCCATTGGAATCATATTTTTTTTGTTCTTGATCAATAAAAATGGGAGCACAATCTTCAAAATGCCACATTTTTCTAATAACAGTCGGATTACAATCCCCATTTTTGGCTAATTCATACACGTCTATATTTGCCTTTATAGACTGTTGTGACGCGATCAAACCCTTATGAGCCACTAGGATACTCCAAGGACGTAAAACGCCGTCTACGAACGATCTATTCGTTTCTAGGAATCCCATATTGAGAGTGGTAAAATCAGTTCTTCCTTCTATAATAGGAGATTTAATAAATCCTCGATTACTACTTTCTTCTATTCCCACATATTTAGTATTAATGGTTTCACCGGGAAGATCGACACCTTGAGCAAAAATACAACCAATAACATCTTGTGTAGCAGAAGTCCAAGTAGCATCAACCGATGAACCAATATTCCACCCTTTAGGTTCTATAGATGAAACAGTTTGTTTGATTTGATTAAATAAATATTCTTTATCTTTAGCAGTTATAACTGCTACCCATTGAAAATTAAGAGGAACATTTAGTGCCCAATCACATAATAAACTATGAAAATAAGAAACATGCCCTTTGGTTATATTGGGAGGCGTTTGCATCTGGCAAATGTTGAAAAATTGAGGAGTTATGTTTCCACAATTAGTCGGCAAATAAACATTAGAAATAGGTAACATTATTTTTTATTATTTAATGAACGTTTCATATGGTTTCTTTGAACGCCGCCTTGAAAATAATCCTTTTCAACTTTCTTACCAACCATACTATCTCCATTAGCAAGATTATATTTGATTTCCATATCACCTTGTTTAGAGTTAATAGATGAACCAACTTTCTTAGGATTTATTCCGTCTCTTTTAATATGAGAACCGATTCCTTTTGCAATGGTAATTTCATGAGGGTCTTTTTCACTTTTATTTTTACCTCTTGGTCCTTCTTTCGTCCAAATATTACCAATATATTGTTGATTACCTAATTTGGTTCTTTGAGAAGCAGTCTTAGTATTCATGGAACGAACTTTACGAGGTTGTGCCTTATAATACATTCCTGTATCCCAATAACGGGATTTATGCTCTTTACGCTTGTTCTTAGGCGTAAGCAATTCTGTTATCAGGTTATTCACATAAGCATCAAATTTTTCGGTCATGAAAGTATTTATCATTCGACATTGTTCTTGATTTATGCGGTATAATCGAATATAATAAGATATGCGTCAAGATATTTGGTTAGGGGATTGTATTAAGTTGTTAAATAAAATTAAGGATTCAAGTATAGACTTTATTTGTATTGATCCTCCATATGGTTTAACTGCCCCAAAATGGGACGAGGTAATTTCTTTTGAATCACTTTGGAAAGAGTTTAATCGGATAGGAAAGAAGGGATATATTGCAGCTATCTTTGGTTGTCAGCCATTTACGACAAAAGTTATTTCTTCAAATATAGATAATTTTAAATATTGTTGGTATTGGAATAAAAATCAAGGCACAAATTTTTTTCATGCTAAAAGAATGCCAATTAGAAAAGTTGAAGAAATATCTATTTTTGGTGGTAAAACGTACAATCCACAAATCACGGACGGGCATATTCCTACTAATTCTGCCAAAGGATGCTCTAACGGAAAAGCATATCATGGGTCAAATACCAGAGATTATATAGGAGGAAAAACAACCCGATTTCCTGATAATATATTAAATTTTAAATGTGTGAATAATTATTCTAGAGTTCATTCTAGTCAAAAACCTATAGAATTATTAGAATATTTGGTTAATACATATACCAATGAAAATGACATTATTCTTGATTGTTTCGCAGGAAGTGGAACAACTTTACTTGCTGCTAAAAACCTCAATCGACAATTTATCGGTATTGAAAAAGATGAAGCATATTACAATATTTGCCTCAAAAGGCTGAACATGCCTTGATTGGTGACATTTGACGTGTTACATTGCATGACTGAATGCCAAATGATAACCGTTCCAACAATATATACTATATCTAAATTTAATCTGTTTACTAATAAAAGTAAAACATATAGTAATTATATGAATGGGGGTTGTCCTATCTGTCATGAAGGGGAAAGTTGGAGCATTAAACAACGTCTTTTTTTTTATTTAAAGGAAGATTTTTTATATTGTTATAATTGTGCCCGTTCTTGGAATCCCTATTGGTGGATAAGAGAAGTAACTGGAATGTCACATAAAGAATTAGTTTCAGATATTAATGATTATACTGGTGATAATTTCGTTCTGCAATGGGACGGAGAAACTAAAACTAATGATTATATTCTGCCTGATTTACCTGGAGAATGTGTCAATTTAACTGATGAAATACAATTAAAATTTTATAAAAATAATAAAATTGTATTAAAAGCATTGGAATATTGTAAATCGAGAAGATTATTTTCTGCTATAAATGCTCCTCGGACTTTTTATGTTTGTATTAATGACAATTTTCATAAGAACCGTTTAATCATTCCTTTTTATAAGAACGGTAGAATTGTTTGTTATACTTCTCGGAAGATTCTTAATGATGATTCTGCGAAATATCTCTTAAAGTTCAATTCTCCTAAGACGGTTTTTAATATTGATAAGATTAAACCGGAGATTCCTTATATATTTTTATTTGAAGGACAAATAGATTCAATGTTTGTAGAAAATGGTGTTGCTGTTTCAGGATTAACATTAACTAGTCAACAAGAGGAAGAATTATCTGCATTTCCTTTACATGAACGAATTTGGGTATTAGATAATATTAAATTTGAAAAAAAAGAAGTAGTTAATAAAATCATCAGTAAATTTAAAGCAGGAGAAACTTTGTTCTTGTTTAAGAATGAGTTTGAAGGATTTAAGGATTTGAATGATTTCTGTGTAGAAAAAAAGCAGGATTTTGTTGATCCTGCTTTAATTATTCAATATTGTTTTACGGGAGAAAAGGGACTTCTCCAACTTTAATTAAAAAGTGTCATCGTCGTCATAAGGACCGGAAGTGCTTTCGGGGCTTTCTGAACCACCAGTAGAAGTTACTGATTTACGGGCTTTTGCTAAATCTCCAAGAGAATCTTTAACTTCTCTTGCAGCTTGTTCAGTTGCTTGTTCTTCTTTTTTTGATGCATTCTTATAATTTTCAATAGCTTTGGTGACTTGATCAAAGTTAGTTTTCTTAACAGTATCACGCCGAATGATGTTTGCCATGACTGAATAAGGGTTAGTCATATCTACTTCATCTTTAGAATCAACGAAAGCACGAAGGGTAGTAAGATATTCTTCTAATTGATCAAGGCGAGAACTGATTTCGTGTTTATCCATTCCGTCAATATTATCAAGAAGAGCCATTTTTTTAGCAAAATTGTCTTCAATTTTCTTTAGACTGTCAGCAATGCCTTCGGTATCAAAGGCATCTTCTTCTGTGCCGTCATCAAGGAAAGAAGCAAGAGGATTATTACTTTCATTATCATGGGTAGGATTTCCCATGTCAGTATCTTCAAGAAGGATTTTGTTAAAATAACTAGGATAGTTCATATATTACATTATTTATTCTTATGGTGTGAGATTTGGAAATGATAAGTTGC
>Ga0214166_1001180_pt1 | contig 11775 bp, 10 predicted proteins | sample TroBogepilimnion_27_FD_153005 | JGI IMG/M metagenome (GOLD analysis project Ga0214166, IMG submission 153005) | Freshwater microbial communities from Trout Bog Lake, WI - Practice 18AUG2009 epilimnion v3 | ecosystem: Environmental > Aquatic > Freshwater > Lake > Epilimnion/Euphotic zone ...
AATTGAGTTCCTATTGGAGGATATAAAGAATCCCCAGTTAAAGAATTCGCAGACGCTAATATCCACCAAAAATCAGAGTCATGATAATATGTTTGAGCAAGTATATCTAATCTATCACCCATTACTGTTATAACATAATTATCGTTATCTGAAACTGGGATATCGGGATATATAGTATTAACAAAATATAAACTTCCAGTAGATTGAGATTTTGTAGCGTATGTATTTTGATATCTATTAAACATAATTACTTATTAGGAATTATTGCATTAGTAAAAGGAAGCGTTACATTTACAGGTTTAATTGGAGGAATTAAAGTAGTATTAACAATATTACCCAAATTACGACTTCTTATTAAAATATTTTTAGAATCGGGATTAAAATTAGTATCAGTTCTAGCAGCAGGAGGAACTCCGCTTATCGGAGTACGAGTGCTGATTACATTTTCTTGACTTCTAGGAATAACTTTAGATTTTGAAGAAAGATCTCCTACTAATACTGCTTGATTGATATTTCCGTATTCATCTAACGTAGTAGATCTTCTAGGAAGTTCATCAAATATTGGTTTAAAATCTATATCTACATCTATAATTTTAGGTAATTGAGCGCTATCTGCATCCTCGTTTAAATCCCATGGAGCATTAACATCAATATTTAAATTTATTGATGATAAAAATCCTGGCATTCTATATACATAATCACCGATGGTTAATTTAATTAAAGGAGCTCTCATGACTCCGGTAGTTGTAGAGTAATCCGGATAAACTTGAGAAACTAAATAATTTAATTTGCTATATAAAGGAAATAATTCGTCTTTTGAAAACGCGACTATTTTAAATCCAAAAGAAATTGATCTTTCAAATCCTTGATATGTGTAAAATGTTTCTCCTCTACCCATATATTTAAAGGGATTTAATTGAGCTGTATTGCTATCGCTAATACCTTTATTTAAAAAAGCTCTAAATATTAAAGGCGTTGAAAATCCAAATTGATCATTACTCATACATTCGAAACCAAATTTAATCATATCATCAGTTTCATTATTATTCTGAGTAAAAGGATCATTATATGTTAATTCGTACGCTAAATGAGCATTTAATTTATCTGTTCCTTTATCATAAAATCTATAATCAACTCCTTTAGTAGAATCCCAAGCTAAATAATCAACTCCAGGAATTTCTTGTCTAAAATCTTGTATAAGAGAAGATCTATTATTTCTAGAATATCCTGTTCTTTCTCCAGGATTTTTTGTAGATTCTTTATTATTCGCTATTTTATCATAGGCCATAGTAAATACTCCAGGAAATAAATCAACTCTTCTTTGAGTTAAATCATATCCATCAGAGCTATTTGTTGATCTTCTAATAATAGTAGATCCATCTCCATATGTAGATCCGGGGCCACCCAAATAATCAAATAATATACTAGCTCTAGTTGATATTCCAAAATTAGTTACTGTAGCCAACATATTAGTATTTGTTAATCTAACAGCTTGATTTGCTTTTAAATTTGATCTAACTTTTAAATTCTGTAAAATAAGAAGTCTATTAACTTTTGTTATGTCATCAGTAGTGTATATCTGACTTCCAACTATATCTGTATAATATTTAGCAGATAAATTTATTGGAGTTGCTCCTGCTCTTGGAATGTGAACTCCAGTTCCTGAAGATAAAACTTGAGCTAGCGTATTTCTTCCATCATTATAAACTTGATTATTTCCTCCAGCACCATAAGTAGATCCCAATCCTGCAGGAAATCCAAATGTTGCGCCAAAACTACCTAATAAAGTTTGTATATTAGAAAGAGTTACGTTGGCGGTACCAGTTTCCATTTTTGGATTAGATTTTTGTAATCCAATTTGTTTTTGTATAAAAGCAGTGCCTCTAGGAGAATCTTTAAAAAATTTACTGATTCTATCTTTGTCTATTTGTCCACTTAATGTATAAGATTGACCATTATATAATCCTCCTCCTCTAAGTGGGTAATCTATATTAGTATCATTATTCTGCCAAAAATCTGTTATTAGTGGTGTAGCAAGTAAATCTGGAATGGAGAATCTTTCATACGGTTGTGCAGAATTTCCGCCACCTCGTCTATCTTTTCCAAATTTTAAACTTTTTAGAGATGTTTTTAAATCTACTAATGGCATTTTTTAATTTTTTATTTTGTTAATCCGTAAACTCCAGATTGCCAATCATATAATACTGCACCTCCGTCTTCATTAATTATTCTATACAACATTTCTCCTGGTTTATTTCCAGGTTTTTGTATTATTTGAAAATTTATACTTTTGTCAACAGAATTACCTTCATTTGCAATATTTTTTGGTATGTATGAAATTCCAGAAAGGGCCATGGCTTTTGCGGTTCTATCTGTTATAGATGAACCACCTTCCATTGAAGTATTTCCTCCAACTCCTCTAACTGATTCTGCTGCTATATTTGTGCCTTGATCTATTTTATCTGCTATATTTTGCCATTTTTGAGTATCAGTAAATGGCATATGACTTATTAAAGAAGCAACATTAGAAGCTACTCCACCAAAGAACTCTATTGCACTAGCAATAACTCCTTTGATTGTATTTAAAACTCCTTGCATATTTTGAGGATTCGATAAATAATTTATAAAGTTTTCTATTTTATCAATTAAACCAGATCTTTCAACAAAATCAACGATGGAAGTTTTTAATTTATCCATGTACGCAGCAATCTTTTCTTGTGTAGAAGCGTTTTGCATATTTTGGAAAGCTTCATCTCCTAAAGCGGCATTAAATTCTTTTTGAGTTGCGTATTTCTTTTTTGCAAGTTCGAACTGTTTCGCAGAACTATCAGTTTCTTTTGCACCAATATTGGCTAATATTTCTTGTTTTTTAAGCATGTCGCCTAATTGATCCCTTGACATACCCATGGCTTTTGCCAATGATTCTGCTTGGATTCTATTCATCTTCATGAAATCGGCAGAAGAACCAACTTGAGAACTTATTTCTCCTGCAGCTGTGGCCAAATCATTATTTAAAAATGCTTCCCTAGCTTTGGTTAAATTAATGTCCTTTCCTGTCAATAATTGTGCTTCAAACTCGTTTGAAATACTTGATTCAAAATCTAAGAACGAATCGGCTATTGAATCCAATTGTTTTAATTCTAAACCAAACGATTTTGCAGTTACTAAAGCTTTTGATAATTGACCTGGGTATTTAGCGAAAGAAAGTCCTAAATAACCGCCCAACGAAGAGGCTTCTTTTAAAATTTGTTTTTGATTTAAACTTATCCCTGTTGCTTTTTGTAATCCAACTACTTGTGCTAAAACTGCTTGAGTTGTTTCTTTTGCAGTTTTACCCGTAATAGTAGAGCTCTCCGCTATGCTTAATTGAGTTTGTTCGTCTATTCCTGCTATGTCCTTTAATTTGGTTAAAGTTGATAGTTGTTCGTCTGTTAATTGATTGTTAATTCCCAATTGAGCGCCCAAAGAAACTTGAGTGTCCATTAATTTTTTAGAAGTAACGTATATATCGTTATTTCTAAACGATACGTCTTGGAAGTGATTGGCCATTTTTTCTGCCTCACCCCTACTTAGACCTAAATTTCTTCCTGCCTTAATTATTTGATCATTTGCACCCAATAATAAATCAGCAACTCCAGAAAGTCCATCTACAATCCCTCCTACTAATCCACCTACTAAAGGAAGAGATTTTAACATTCCAGAAAATCCACTTGTCAAATTAGATACTACACCTGTAGAATTTTCGTTTAATCCACCCATAGCTTTTCCTGCATTTCCTATAGTTGAACCTACAAGATTCCCAGCTTTTCCAATTCCTTTAAAAGCAAGACCCAATCCTGCAGCAACTATAGCTGCTCTTCCTAAAGGATCTTCCCAAGTTTTTTTAATAGCATCTTTTCCTACATCTTTAAGAACTTTAAATTTATCAGCTAATGATATTTTTTTACCTTCTTTATTTAGATCTCTGGCTTTTTTGACCATAGCTTCTGCAGCCTGTTCTCCAATACCAAAATTCTTAGCTAATTTCATAACAGCTCCACCAGAAAGACCAATTTGATTCGCTATGTCTTTTTCTATGACTTTTTGAGTCAATAATCTTTTTTGAGTCTCATCATATGTCTCTTGAGTTTTTTTAGCTTGCGCATATTCTAATTGGTCGATGGACATCATGTCCTCTTTTTTTGCAATAACTTTATCATATCTATTTATAGCTTTATTTAAAGATTCCATTAAAGAAAAATCATCTTTAATTCTAGCTTGATTAAAAGCTGCTTCAGCAATTGCTCTATCAGATATGTTTTTTAAATAAGATTCAGCTTGTTTTTTTTCTGAGGTTTTTAAATTATCGCTTAATGATAATAATTTTTTATCATTTTCCCATCTTTTCTCAGTAGTAGATTTGATCTCTTTTTCTAAATCTTTTATATTGATAGCTGACTCATTAATAGCAGATAATTTTGCTCCTATTTTAGAATAGTTTTTTAGTACTTTATCTAACTCTTTTACAGATTCTTTTAAACTATCTTTATAATATCCCCCATCTTTAGCTATGTCTTTAAGAAGAGTCTTAAGAACTTTAGCTTCTGAAATATTAAATTCAGGTTGTCCTGATTGTTCATTTGGAGTAGTGTCTGCCATCTAAAGTTATTTTCTTAGATATAAATATCAACCATTATTTTTTGATCTTAGATACGTACGTGGGCTCTTTCTGTGAAGCTTTATTCACGTGTTCAGGTATTTTAACTTCCGTTAGATCAGATTTATTCGTCAACTTTTTATCGCGTTCTCTCATTTCCTCAACTTTGTCAAGGTATTCGTTAATCTTTTTTAGATTGTAACGACGGTGTGAAACCGGCATATTCCACACCTCTGAGTAACTGAAACCTCCTCCCCCATGATAAGTAAGTTCGAAGACTTCATTCATAAAGACTCGTCTATATTCTGGGCCTGGGAATAACGGACAATGTTTAATTTTTTCCATATTCCTTAGATTAATTAAGAACCAAATCCGGGAAAAAAGAACTCTGCTGTCATAGGTACATCGACTTCTAATTGAGTACCATCCTTTAATGTAACCGTAGTTGTCATATCTACGTCTGGAGTAACTGATGCTATGTATCTTCTTAAGGGATTAGCGTCTCTTGCTAATAAAGCACCTGAATCGATAAAATCAACAATTGTTTTGTGAGCTCTATCCCCATTTATTGAAGTGATTTGATATTTTAATCTTTCACTTGCTCCTGGTTCATAGCCCAATACTTTTTTAATGGATTTGAAATCTTCATCAATTCTTTTATCATCAGCTATAGTTAACATTTTAAAAGTTACCGTATTTTTAGTGTAAGGTAATTCGTAAGTAACTTCGCCATTATTAAATACAGAAAAATCAATTTCCTTATATTTTAATGTTTGTAAATCAGCGTTTACTTTTTCTAGTTCTCCTGTGTTTGGATTTGTTACCTCTAAAAGGTAATCTTTACCGTATCCAATGATCCTTGTTGCTATTAGGATAGCGTTTCTGTCTCCCATAATGAGGTCCTCGTAAGTGATTGGAGATTTAATAACAGACTTAAGCATCTTCTCAATAGCTAAGCCCTGACGTAACAGGTTCGCATTGGTCAATATATCTTCTTCCTTAGCTGTCATGTATTTAATTTCTACACTTCCTGATGCTAATGGATTGGTTGGAGGATATAATAATCCTTTTGTTGGCAAGTCTACCATTTCAGTAGGCACCATAAATTTTGATTCGGACATAAATTGTTTTGTTTATTATAAATATACAAATACAATTTTTTTATTTATAGTATATTTTATGGGTCTGAAGGAAATTATAGTATTTGCTGCGTTTAGATCTAGGTTTATAATTAGCATAGTTAGATCCATTTAAAGCTTCGTGTATAACTGAATAATGGATATTGCCTAATTTTTTAGACATTTGAAGAGCAGATCCCGCTTCTATTTTGTCTCCTGTTTCTATATTCTCACATATAACTATTCCTTTACTTGCTCTTGATTCTTCCCCTATTTTACCGGTTTGCCTAATAGTGGCTTTAGTTGATTGTATTTTTTTTGTTTCATCTGATCTTTTTGTCCCTACACTTCTATTACTATTAATCCAACCTAAACTTAAATAGTCTTTTAATTCTAGAGGATCTACTAACTTAAATTCTCCATTAATTGGATTAATAATTTGTTTTCTACCTTTGTGAGAAATACCAATATTTTTTCTGTGCGACTCTGATTTAGTCCTTTTCCACAAGGGCATAAGAATTTCTCTAGCTTCTTTGTACTCTTGTTCTGTTAAAGTCTTTGAACCATCATATGACATTCTATGGAAAGCCCAATATACTTTATAAGCGTATAATGAGTGATCTTTAAAGCACTCCACTAGTATTTTGTGAACTCTGTAATGTTCATCCGCTGTGAGCAATACTGTTGAACTTTTTTTACCAAAAGATTTGGGTATTATGTGGTGAGCTTCGTAATAAGTTTCACCGTCTTTTGATCTATCTTCTTTGATAGCTTGTCTAATAATTTTGAAATAACTTGTAAGCATAAAAAAACCTCCTTTATAATAAATATAGGAGGTTTTATGAAATTAAAAATTAAGTTCAGTGAATATTCTAGTAATTCAACTCAATAATTTAGCTCGCAAAAATCCATTCCGAGTGATAAAGTTATCATAGTAGGATCTGCAGTAGCCCAATCAAATGTACCAAAGCCGGTTTCTTTGATAAAAGCTCCTTTAATAATCCACTCAGAAACGATATCTCCAACTGGACCTAAAATTGATAAGCTACAATCTTTTTTATAGAAGTCAGAATAACCATCACGTCCTGTTACAGATTCGTGGTGTAATCTAACCCATTCCATTACAGCCTGTTGGCCTGATGGAGAAATTGGACTATATAACTCCAAAGCAATGTCTTTCCATTCTGCTTTGCCTTTTAACTTACGGTAGACGTTAATGTGTTCAATTTTGATTTCACCCAATGTTACACCGGGAGCATCAGCTTTTTTGATCAAATATGAAGGTACACCGTCTAAATAGAATACGAAGCGATTTTGAACAATTGGTTCAAAGCTCGTAAACATGATTTCTGATGGATCTAAAATTGGCATTTGTCGTTATTTTGTATAAATATCTTGTTATTAGTATTTCTTCTTCTCTTCAACCTTTTTTTTCTTACTTTCGTTTTGAATTTATTTTTCAACTATATAATACTTTTCTAAATCTTTCCTTTTAACTTTTTCTTTTTCGCCATCCATATCGTATTGAAGTAGATAAGTAGTCTCAGGATTAAATGGATCTCCCATTATTTTAAGAACATTTAAAAATAAATTTCCGTCTTTTCTAATTACAGAATTACCTACAGGAACTTTTGTGCCTTTTTTCACCTCTATATACTCTCCACTTTCTAAAGCATCATGAGCTGCTAATTCTTTTAAATTATATTTCTTCTTCTCTTCAACCTTTTTTTTCTTACCTTCGTTTTGATATCCTTTAGATTGATCAACTTGTCCAGTTACACCTTTACCCACTGCATTATAAGCTTGCATAAAACCTTTCATGCCTTTAAGATTATTATCTTTCATGTATTTGAACATGTTTTTAACAATCATAGTAGAAAGTCCTAAAAAAGTGGCCAATGCACCCGCAGCAATTCCCCAATCTCCAGCAGCTAAACTTTCTTTAATTTTTTTCTTTTCAGCTAATCTATTTGTATCTTTTTCAGGTTTTCTATTTGGATATAAAGTTGCTGATCTAGAACCTCCTGTATTAGAACTATTTGGTTGAGGAAATGAGCTACCAAATTCATCAGATTCTTTAATTTTCTTTTTCTTTGATTCAGCTAAAGGACTATTAGAGGTCATTTTCATTTCGCTCTTTTTAACTGGTGCTTTTTCTGTATAAGTATCTCCATGAACTTTGCTATTTTTCTTTTTAGCAACTAGTTCAGTTTTTTTATGACCAGCTTTAGGATTTACTTTTTTAGCGGGTTTGTCATAATCATCTTCTTTGGAATATTTTTTTCCTTTATGACCTCTGATTGGTTCTTTTGCTTCCATCAAAGCTTTTTTAAGAGCTGATTCGTATAAAGCTTTTGGTACTTTGATTCTAACTAATGTACTATTTTTCATTTATTATTTTTATTATTGTGCGAAAGTTGCACCGGTTGGCAATATATTAAAGTCTAATTGAATAAATTCAGCTACTCTTGTAGGTTGTAAATAAATACTACCAACTAAAATGTTTCTATCTATTTGATCAGGTGTATTATTAGTACTATCCATAATTACTTGGAATGCATAAAGACCTTGTCTTTGTTGTACAGATTCTAAATAAGGATTAACTTGATTTAAGAATTTATTCCAAGTAACTTGAGTATTTGGTTCGAACACTAAATTCTGGCCAATTTGTCTAATATATCTCTTAAGAGAAATCAATAGTCTTCTAACATTTACTCTATCTAAAGCAGAGGCTTTAGCTGCTAATGTTTTTTGACCATAGATAACTGTACCTACTCCAGTAAAAGTAGCAATTGGATTAACTTTCGCAGCGTATAAGTTATTTCTATCTGTGATAGATAATCTTCTTTCAGGTTGTAATGCAGTAGATAATCCACCTCTATTTAAACCTGCTGGTGCCCACCATTCTGCAGCAATCTTATCATTGTATTCATATACTGCTGGAACTAATACTGATGGTGGAACAAAATTCATTCTTCCAGTTTCAGAAGATTTAATTTGAATCCATGGCCAATAAGTAGCTCCGTATGAATTATCAAAACTAGTAGCTGCGCTTGTTACAGTTCCTATATTCTGATTATATCCAACTAAATCTACTACAGAAATACTATCACCTCTTGTACTTGATAAGTTAAGTAAGTTAGTAATTTCAATAGGTGCATTTTGATTAGTTAAACCTGGTGCATATATAATATTAAAGTCATATTGATCTTGGTTACCTAATAAACTAATTGCTGTATCATAATCAGGTCCATAAATTCCTTGGATATTTGTTACTGGATTAGAGTAAACAGCTGTTATAGTTGGATTATTTTCAAACATGTTTAACGGTGCTAATCCATAAGATCCCCAAAAAGGTCCAGTTGCACTACCAAATCCACCATTTAAAGAACCAGATCCTGAGTTAGGCAATGACGCTGTATATTGTGTTTGAGGTTGACCTAACTGGTTAAGGTAGTTAGGAGTAGTATTAACTGATGATACATATACGTATTTGGACTTATTAGCATAGCTACCAGTAGTTTGTAAATAATAAGCTCCAGTGCTTGCATCCTGAGTTAATGTTTGATATTGATCTCCAATTACATATGATATATAATTAGTTTGGTTTGGATCTAAAGATAAGTTTGACCAGCTTTCTAATATATTTTTATTAGTTTCATAATCATCTCCTCTTCTAATATTTAAAGTAAAATTACCTGATCCAGTATTATATCCAACAATTTCCCATCTAACATTAGCAGTTGAACCAGAAGGTAATGCACCATTAATAGTTGAACCAGTAGCATTATTCATTATTGTTCCAACTGAAAGTGTATTCAATTGAATAGCTGTTGTTCCATTTAATGCTGCAATGCTTGCTGTAGCTACCGTATAAGAACCTGAAGCTACTCTTGTTACTAATAAAGAAGTACCGCCTTGGTTAAAGTAGTTTAATGCTGCAACGCTAGTTAAATATTCTAAAGTAATACCTCCAGAAACGAAGGTAGAACCATACAATTGCTTGTATTGAGAATAAGTAGTTACTACAGTTGGAATATTCACCGGTCCCAATACGGTTGGTCCAATTAAAGCAGCGCCGGCCGCTATTGGACCTGCTGTTATTTGGGTTTGGTTGTTTTCATTTAAGAAAACTCCTGGGCTAATGAGTGTTTCGGCCATTTATGATATTTTTTTAGCTACTAATAAATATAGACCTATTGATCAAAACACCTTATTAAAATTCTCCATTATTAATATTTATGGAAACGTTTCCATATTTGGATTGTAATTCCTGAAATAGATTCGATTCTCTAGAACGAATTTCTTTAATTTTATTTGTTAAATCCTCAATTTGAAATTCTAAAATTATTTTTTGATAGTTTAATTCTCCTAATGCAGATGCTATTTCTATAGCGTCTTGTTTTAAAAGATTTAATTTTGCGAATTCTTCGTCTGTGATTTTTTTTACTTCTGACATAGACTTGTTTATTTATTTTTGCTATTTGTTTTTTTCTTTGCGACGTTTTTTACTTTCTCTACTATTTGATCTACTTCTTCAATCGCTTTCTCGCCTGTGGAGATAATTTCTTTGGTCGATTCTTTTGCCAAAGCTTCAGACTTTGATACGACGTCCTCCACTTCTTTTGTTACGTCTTCTACTACTTTTGATACTTCGCTTATTTTTTCTTCTACCGCTGTTTCGATATTTTTTTCTGCGTTTTTAATCTTAGATTTGTTCTTAATAAAAATAACTGCCACAAGCAGTATCGCGAATATAACAATAATTGGTGCCATGATTGTTTATTTTTTGTTTACATTTATAAATATACGATATTTTTGCAAATTAGTTATCGTGAAAAAGTTTGTGTCGCTAAATTAACGTAAGTTGGGATTTGACTTTCCAAGCGCTAGTTGTGGTCTGCACGTTAAACTGCACCTGTGAAGACACTATGGACACTAAAAATGTCACTTGTGAAGTGTCTCCTATGCTAGGAGTTGAAAAGTCTGTGTATTGCACACTCGTACCGTTCCACGAAGCTATTACCTGGCCCGCGCGACTGTTTGGCCCGTTGTATACGGTGTATTGCATATTTCCAGCGGTAAAAGATCCCGTAGAAAGCGTGAATAGGTTATTTACTCCAGATATAGACGAGTTTATCGTCGAATAATAAATAGAGCTACCACCGATAGAAAATCCTGTAGTGGCTGTCGCGTTTGCGTAAGAGGCCGTAAGAGCGTTTGCCGCGGTTGTAGAGTATGAAGAACTAACGGACGTAGAAGCATAAGAAGCGGTCGCAACGCTCATAGAAGACGTCTGGTTAGAGAGTATCACTGAAGAGTTGTTCACGTTTAGGGATCCTGTGATAGAAACGCTTCCCGTAAAGTTTTGATAGTTCGATAAAGAGCTTCCGAACACATTTGACCCGCTGCTGTACTCTTGAGACGCAGTTATAGTTTGAGCGATAATAGTTTGAACTGTGAGTGTACCGTTTACCAACAAATTAGATGCAGTAAAATTAGCACCGTAAGACGCAGTCAAAGAGTAAGAAGAGCTTAGCGCTTGAGAGGCGTAAGACGATGTACCCGTAGTGTTGCCCAAATATGAACCAGTGAAAGATCCTGTAAACGAACCCGTATTATAAGACGACGTAAAGCTGTTAAAGCTTGAGGTTAAAGTATAACTGCCAACGTAAGATGCGGTCTGCGCCAACGTTACGTAAGAAGCTGTAGTAGCGTAAGAGCTAGAAATAGAATTTAATACGTAAGAAGCAGTGACAGCTTGTGTAGCGTAAGACGCCGTACCAAACAAAGAACCGGTAAAGGACGTCGCTGTGACTGTTACAGCGGTGATACCGTCGTTTGTAGAGAACGCACCGCTAATGCTGTAGTTGCCTGTCAACGATTTTGTGTTAACCCATTGAGATCCATTATAGTATAATAAGTCACCTGATGTTCTACCAGGAATAGATACGTCGGATAAACCCGCTAAAGTATTGGATACTGGAGATGTGTTACTAGATCCTATGCCATTTATACTTC
>Ga0214166_1001183_pt1 | contig 11756 bp, 13 predicted proteins | sample TroBogepilimnion_27_FD_153005 | JGI IMG/M metagenome (GOLD analysis project Ga0214166, IMG submission 153005) | Freshwater microbial communities from Trout Bog Lake, WI - Practice 18AUG2009 epilimnion v3 | ecosystem: Environmental > Aquatic > Freshwater > Lake > Epilimnion/Euphotic zone ...
GTTCATCGTTTCTTTTTGAATACCTTTCTGAACATTTTAAATAAATATCATGGATTTGTGAGATATTCCTATCTTTTGGTTTTATTCTTAATAAAATATTTTCCATATAAAGTATATTTACACAAATATACAATAATTTATCAATCCTGCCAAACTTTAGCGGAATATATCTCCATATTTGATATACTACCATTAACATTTGTTGGTAGGTTGGAAACATATCCTGGTTGAATTCCAGTTCCTAAAACAATCATCATTTGTTTATCTCTAAACCATTTTAAAGTATAATCCGATGTTATTGATCTAACTAGATATCCATTGTAATAGATTTTAATAAAGTCTTTAGTCCACCAACAAGAAAATGTAATTTTATTAGTTATATCATAGATGGGGTGATTTCTAGGACCAGAGTCTTCAATATTTGGACCTTGGATATTAAAATGTAAATTAGATTGTAAATTATTATCATAATCACCATTTGCATCAGAATATGATTCATTTATATCTATTTCTGGTGGCCAACTATTTGATCCAGTTAACCAAACCGCTGGCCATAATCCAACTCCAATCGGTAATTTAACAACAAATTGATAGAACCCATATCCATAGAAATTTTGAGAGGTTATTATACCAATTGAAAATGGTATTGTAACTTCACTTCCATTATTTATAAATTTTTGTGGTTGATATCTATTATCACACACTAGATGATTATTTTTAACATATACAGAGTCTTTACCATAATACTCATATAAGTAATCAGGATGAAATTCTCCCCATGGTTGCCCTATTCTCCAGTTATTGGTATTAAAGGTATTGAAATTATCATCTAATACGAGTTTCATTTTAGAAACGTCTGGTTCATTTTTGCCATATTTTTCAATTTTAAAAAATTCCCTACATAATGATGCTAGATAATAATCTGTATTTAATAACCTATCTTTGATGGATTCGTTCATTTTATGAAATTATTTTTTTATAATTTTTATTTTGAAAAGATATTATCTCCAGCAAAATATTGTTTTTTTGGTTGTAATAGAATGTCACCAAAGTCTTTATCATTATATAATATTACTGTTTGTGATCCCCAATTGAAAAATCCTAATTCATCAAATATATTAATAACATCTTTCTTTTCAACTAAAAAGTCAAAATCTTGAATAGTAGATTCACCAACTAGTAAAAAATATACAGGACTTTTCTTCGTTTCAAATTCAAGTATCCAAAGTGAATTTTTCCCAAAGAAATCTTCATTACCTTCAACTGGATACATATTGACCAATTTACCATTTACTGGTGAATGTATTCTATGATAATAACTCACTAGTAATTTCATATCAATAAAGCTGTAATGTGGAATATTAATATCAAAGTCTTTTAAATCTTTTTCAACTTCTGTGAAATCTTTTTTCAATCTTAAAATTGGATCTTTGTCTTTGAATTTCCCAAATGCTTCAACATAACAACAATTTGGAATAATCATTGGTGAATTGATATTATCAATTATCTCTTCTTTCTTCTTTTTTGATAATTTTCTCGAAAAGAAATCCATGAATGTTTCATATGGTTCTCCTATAAACCATTTTTCATCAATTTCCATTCTATATTTTTTCGGAATCCAATCATAATCCGATTTTGAAAAGTGATCTATTAGTTTATTTAAAGGACCTTTTCCAATTTTCTTATATCTCAAATCTTTCAATGCTGCTAATATTTGTCTTTCTCCAGCGTTTTCATCAATTAGTTTTTCGAGTCTTTTTATTTCACTGTGTTCTTTATATGATAGCATATCTTTTGAGTTATTTTTAGAATTCTTTATAAAATTCTTTATTCACTGAGTGATGTGGTATAAAATTTCGTTTTGTATAGAAATCAATATTTTTTAATGGTGAAATAAAATAAAACCAATTTTTATTTTGTTCTTTATGAATATTTTCCATTTCTTTCAGAATTAAATCACCATATCCTTTATTTCTAAAAGATATATCAACTGATATATACCATATATAAATCCCATCTAAAAATATATTAGTTGCTAGGTAACACCCAATTATTTTATTATCAATTTCTAAAACATAAAAATGTTCATTGAAAAATTCTGATATCCAATTTTCATTTGGATATTCACCACTGCAATATCTAAAATCTTCTTCTTTTAATAATTCAATACATATTGATAAATCCTCTATTGTTGCTTTTCTCATAATACTTTAGTTTTAGTAATTGGTCTTTCAAATGATTCAACACTTATTCCATTTTTTAATGATGTTAATATTCCAGCCGCTTCTAAATAATTGTTAGCTTTATAAAATTGACCATGTTTCCAAGGTAGTTTTTCCAAATCATTATTCATTAAATTTCTTTCATCTGAAACAGCTATTACTTTTATATTTTGTTCTAACGCCGCTAATAATGGTAATCCTATACATCTATCGGGGGTTATTAACACATGTATATCTCTATTTGTATAAATTCCAATATCGGTTGTATAATTGACAATTTTTGGGGTCTTATACATACCTTTAATAACACAGAATAATTCAGTCTTACTCATAACTTCGGGTGATTTAACTGGATCAACTACATTATTTCCTTGAAATTGGAATATATCATCTTTATCAAATAACATTGGTGAATGTGCAACACTCACATTTAGTAAATTTGAAATACTATGTGTTATAATTGCTTCTGATCCACCCCAAGGATTAACTGATAATTTATCACTTTGAAAATAATTTTTAGTAATTTCTGGATTTCCATCTATTTTTGTGTGTAAAACGAATGAATCATAATCATCTTTATATTTATCCATTATATCAATAAGTCTTTCCATATATTCAACTTCTCCCACCGCAATTCCATTTTCATCATAATATGCTTTATATTCTGGGGCTTCTTCGATTTTTAATAAATCAATATCACATCCAAGTGTGACTCTAGCAGATGATGCAGCATTTATAGCCATATTTTCAACATCTGGATCATTTTTATCAAATAACATTAACATTCTATTTGATCTAACTGGTTGTAATCCAATATTACCCATTATAAAGTCATTTAAAACACTTCCTTCTATATAAATTGTATTAGATGTCATTTCATTTATATCGGCAGCATTTACAACATTCGGGTGTGTAAATAATGTATCTACACTATGTCCAATTAATTTAGCAGCAACATTTCCATCTCCGGAATCCCCACCAATGTGAGCTCCAATTCCAGTTGGAATAATCATCATAGCATTGAAGTTATCATTATTTATGGTTTTTCTTGGATTGAAATCAAATACATTTTTAATTTGATAATTTGAATTTTTAACAGTTGAATAATCACAATATATTTTAATATCATCTGATTTTGTAACGCTAAATCTGATGACATTTTCACCACTTAAAGCACTTCTAAGGTAATTAATATTTGACTTGCCTAATTTATAGTCTAATATAATTTGTTTTTGGATTATTTCCATTACTTAATTTATTTTTACTATATATTAAAATTTGATTTCAAAATATATGTACTTAATTTATATAAAACTCTAGCACCAATGCTTTCATCAAATTCATTTTCACTTATACCAACTTCACACAAGTCAAATCCTATTATTTTTCTACCACTTTCAACAACCTCTTTGATTAATTGAATTGATTGATTAAAATTTAATCCACCTGGTACTGGCGTTCCAGTTTTAGGACATAAACTAACATCTAACCCATCTATATCAAAACTTATATAAACATTTTCTGGTAATTTTTCTATTGCTTTTTTCACGAATTTATAATCCCATTCAATATTTTCGTCAAAAAATGTTGTTATTTTTTTATTTGAAAATATGTAATTATATTCCTCTTCACAAAAATCTCTAACACCAACTTGAATTATAGTTGAAATATTATTTAATAAAGAAACATTATACATTATTGAAGCATGTGAATAATTTAATTTTTGATATGATTTCCTTAAATCAGCATGTGCATCTATATGTAATACTCCAATATTATTATATTTTTCCGATAAAGATTTTATCAGACCATATGGACTGCTATGATCACCACCAATAACTCCTACAAGTTTATCTTTATTTAAATAGTATTTTGATTTTTCCTCTAACCAATTATTTAAATAATTTGATCCCTCATTTATTTTAAAAATATTATCAGGTGTTAGATTCTCATAAACTTCTCTAAGTTCATCATTTTTTAATAATATATCAATTGGTATATTATCCACCGAAATTCCCTTCTCCCAAATATTATTTGTATAAATATCGAATTTATCAATTTGATTTGATGCTGTTATTATTTTTTGTGGAGCAAATGCTGTCCCTTTTTTATAAGATGTTGTTACATCCCATGGGACTGGAATTAAGATTAGTTTAGAATCTTCCATTGATGATTTAATATCAAATATTTCCATGTTTTATTTTTATAGTTTTTTCCAATTTTAAATCAGTCCCATTTAAAATTGATTCTAGCTTATTATCCCTTTCAATTTTTTTATTATATTTTAGCAAAATAATATCATGTGGCATTAAAATATCTAAATAACATTCATATTCGAAAATTTTACCAACATATATACAAGCAGTGTTAATATCGATATTATAAAATTCACCTTCCCAAGATGGATGTCCTGATAATATATTATATACAGACATTGGCATTATAATGTGATTATATTTTTCATAATTATGAAAATCTATTTTATCCATTAAGTGCATTGATTTAAAATAGTAATCATCGTCATCAATTGATGATATGTCAATTTTCATTAATAAATTTGTTAATTTTATTTTCTCTTATTTTTAAGATATCTTTGATTTTATAATTTTTAGATAAATTTAAAAATAAATTATCAATTAATTTTTTAAATAATTGTTTTTTCCCATTTTTTAAAAATGAATTTAACAAAATAGTATAAATATTTTTTTTATTCTTTTTTTGTACCATATAAAGATCTACTTGTTTTTCTATTTTTGACACCAAAAAAATCTAATTTACCACGTATTAAATGGTATTTTACTCCAGGCAAATCAGGTACACGACCGCCACGCATTAAAACTACAGAGTATTGACGTAGATTATGACCAATACCAGGTATATAAGTCTCAACACGTTTACCAGAACTTAATTTTATTTTCGCTACTTTGCGCTGTGCTGAATTTGGTTTTTTAGGTGTTCTAATAATAATTTTTAAGCAAACACCACGTTTTTGAGGATTTTTATTTAAAGCAGGAGTTTTATTTTTAAACTTTTTTTTTTTACGAGAATTTTTTATACACAATTGATTAATAGTTAACATAATAAATTTAATTAATAATAATCTTTAGGTAGGAATCGAACCTACAACACTATGGTTAACAGCCAAATGCTCTACCATTAAGCTACTAAAGAATTTTGCAAAAGTAGGATTTGAACCCACGACATCCGGACTATGAAACCGATGAGCTAACCAAACTGCTCTATTTTGCTTTTGTTCAAGAGCGGAATTGAACCACCGACACGAAGATTTTCAGTCTACTGCTCTACCACTGAGCTACTTAAACAAATTAAAATAGAAGGATTCGAACCTTCAAATGTTCGTATCAAAAACGAATGCCTTACCCTTTGGCTATATTTTAATGTTTTTGGGGGTAAATAATGGGAGTTGAACCCATATAATCAAAGCCACAATTTGATACTCTAACCAATTAAGCTATACCTACCTTAAAAATCATAAAAAAAAATTAAAAAAAAAATTAAGAATATTAAAAAACTTGTAGCTAAAGAAAAATAAATACTTAAAAATATTAATGTATAAACGGAAAAAATTATTAATATTAAATAATTATATATATAACCTGTTTGTAATTGTTTTATAAATAAAATATTTTTTTTCAAATTATTTATAATACCAAAAGGACCCACTTTTTCGAGCAACCCTCTATCTACATCATTATAAAAATAAAAATAACCTGAAGTAAGAGTTGGAAGACTAAAAAAATCTGTTACTAATTTATCCAAAAACCATTTTTTAGATAAAAAAAAATAAAAACTTTTAAATGATTTATTTTTAAAATTAAACAAATATTTTTTTCCATTTGTATAAAAAAAACAAGCACAAATAAAACCAAGAATACTAAAAATTAAAGGTAAAATTTTATAAAAAGTTTGTAAAAATTCTATATCCGTTAAAATATAATTTTTAGGTAAAATAAAAATAGAATTTAACCAAAAATCAGTACCAAAACCTATAAAAAAATCATTTGTTAAAAAACCAACAAAAATACTTAAAAAAGATAAAATAAATAATGGAAATGTTAAAAACCAAGTTCCTTCATGCGCATTAATAATAATATTGCGATTACCATTAGGTTTGACTAAAAAAACTAAAAATATCAATCTAGTAGAATAAAAAGAAGTACAAAAAGCAGCTATAATACCTAAATAAAAAGCAAAATGACTAGTTATTGTATGTGTTGTATAAGCAGCTTCTAAAATTATATCTTTAGAATAAAAACCAGCTAAAAAGGGGAAACCTGTTAAAGCTAAAGAACCAATTATCGTTATAGAATAAGAAAATGGAAGTATTTTACGTAAACCTCCCATTTTTCTCATATCTTGTTCATCAGATAATGCATGAATTATCGAACCTGCTCCTAAAAAAAGTAAAGCTTTAAAAAAGGCGTGGTTTGATAAATGAAAAATACTTACATCATACAAAGATAAACCACAAGCAAACGTCATGTAACCTAATTGACTACACGTAGAATACGCAATAACTCTTTTTATATCGTTTTGAAAAAGACCAACACTTGCAGCAAAAAATGCAGTTATTGCACCAATTACAACAATAAAATTTAAAATATTAGGTGAATATTCGAATAAAAAAGAACAACGTATGATTAAAAAAATTCCAGCCGTTACCATAGTTGCAGCATGTATTAATGCGGAAACGGGTGTGGGACCTTCCATAGCATCAGGTAACCAAGAATGTAAACCTATTTGTGCAGATTTACCTACAGCACCTAAAAATAAAAAAATACAAATAAAATCAATAACACGAAAATAAAAAGATCCTATCTGTATTTGAAGATTTTTTAAATGAGATGAAAGAGCAAATACAATATCAAAATCAGCACTATCACAAAAAAAAATTATACAAAAAATTGCTAACAATAAAAAAATATCTCCAACTTTATTAATTAGCATAGCTTTTATTGCCGATTTATTTGCCTGTATTCTTGTAAACCAAAAGTTTATAAGTAAATAAGATGATAAACCAACACCCTCCCAACCAACAAATAATTGTACAAAACTATTAGAAGTAATTAAAATTATCATAAAAAATGTAAAAAGTGATAAATAAGACATAAATCTTATTTGATGAGGATCATTTTTCATATATTCAATTGAGTATATATGAACTAAGGTTGAAATAAAAGTTACAACAACTAACATAACACTTGTTAAACTATCAAAACAAAAACACCAATCAACAGTTAAACAATCAGAAAAAATCCAAGAAGATAACTTTAATTTGTAAATAACTCCAGTCGATAAGACATTTAAAAATAGTATAAAAGAAATAATAAAAGTAAATAAAACTCCTAAAACTGTTAAATAACATGCACCAAACCCAATAAAAAACCCCAAAAAACAAGCACCTAAGAATGACAAAAAAGGAATAACAATTATTAATAAAAGCATAAATTTTTATAAAATTAAAACTTTAGATAAGATGGGATTCGAACCCATGGTATTTTTTATACAATAATTTTCAAGACTAACGCTTTAAACCACTCAGCCACTTATCTATAAAATTATAATTTCCAAAAATGTGGTATAAGTTTATAAGTATTTTTAAAACTTATAAAATTGTGCATAAAAAAAGAGATTTCAATATCAAAATCTTTAAAAATTAAATTAAAATTTTCATTATTATTTAAACTTTCAATTTCTTTAAATAAAAATATAGATGTTTTAAAAATAAATAAATCTTTAAAAAAAATTGTACAATTTTTTTTAAAGATTTCAAAAAAAAAATAATCGAGAAAAAAAAAGATACTTTCCTTTTTTTTAATTTCATTATAAATAATATAATTTTTTTCTAAATTCTGTTTTAAAATATTTGTATCAAAACTTTTTATAACTGGAAATATTGAATTTATAAAATAAATATAAAAAACTAAAACAGAATATATATCTTTAATAGCTATTGGCTTTAAAAATGAATTTTTAAATTTATTAGTATTAATTTTTAATTTTATATTTTTTATTTTAGGTAAAATATAAAAATTATTATATTTATTTAAACAATCATTTTTAATTAAATAATCAATAAAGTTATAATTAATTTTTTTTTCTAACATAAAAATTTATATTTTTTACTTTTTTATCTTAAACAAAAAAAGACAATCCATTTGTTGCAATTTTTATTCCCTTTAAATAAAGAGAAGGGTATAAACCCATAAAAATAATTAAGAAAACTAAAATAAATATGATTATAAATTCGCGTAAATTTAAGTCTTTAAAATATAAAGTATAAGAAATTTTTAAATTACCAAAAATTAATCTATTATACAACCACAATGAATATGCTCCACAAATTAAAACACCTAATGTACTTATTATACAAACTAATACACTCATTTTATATATACCAGATAAAAGTAAAAACTCACCGATAAAACTACTAGTACCTGGTAAAGCCATATTAGATAAAATTAATATTAAAAGAAGAGTTGAATAAATTGGCATTACATGAACTAGACCACTATAATAATATAATAAACGGGAATGGTATCTATCATATAAAATACCAACCATAAAAAATAAACCACCTGAAACAAAACCATGACTTATACTCTGTAATAAGGAACCTTCTACACCATTTATTGTAAAACTAAATATACCTAAAGTAACCAAATTCATATGAGCAATAGAAGAATATGCTATTATTCGTTTTATATCAGTTTGTCGAAGTGCTGTAAATGACGTATAAACAATACCAACTAATGATAAAAGACATATAAGAGGCGAAAAATACAATGAGGCGTCTGGGAACATTGTAAGACTAAATCTTAAAAAACCATAAACACCCAATTTTAATAATATACCAGCCAATAATACAGAACCTACAGTAGGTGCTTCTACGTGTGCTTCAGGCAACCAAATATGCAATGGAAACATTGGAATTTTTGAAGCAAACGATAAAAAAAAAGCTAAAAATAACCATTGCTGTTCTTGAAATGTAAAAGAGTGTGCATATATATATTCAAAATTTAATGTCCCTAATTTATTGTATATATAAAGCATACCCGAAAGCATTAAAACTGAACCAAATAATGTATAAAAAAAAATTAAATAAGCAGCTCGTATTTTTCTTGCTCTAGAACCTAAAAATCCAATTAAAATAAACATTGGAATTAATATAATTTCAAAAAAAACATAAAACAAAAACAAATCTAATACTGAAAATACGATTAAAAGTAATAATTCTATCAATAATAAATTTAATACATATTCCTTTAAAAAAATACTATTCCATGAAAATAAAATACATAAAAAAATTAAAAGAGACGTTAAAACAAAAAAAAAAATTGATATACCATCTAAACCAAAAATAAAATTATAATTATAAACATTTAATTCAAAATTTAAAATTAATACGTTTTGAAAATAAAATAAATTAAAATCAAAAGTATTAAAAAGTAAAATTGATAAAATTAATACAATTGATGAAGAACTAAAACTAATTAATCTTAAAAAAAATAAATTATTTTGTGGTGTAAAAAATATAAAAATAAGACTTATAATTAAAAAAAAAAATATAAACTTTAACAACATATTTATTACTAATTTTATCTATCAACTTCGCCAAAAACTATATCCTGTGTTCCAATAATAGTTACAACATCAGCTATCATATGACCTTTTGTCATAAAATTTAAAGCTTGTAAATGACCAAATCCCGGAGCTTTAATTTTACAACGATAAGGTTTTTCAGTATTATTTGATACTAAAAAAATACCGAACTCTCCTTTTGGTGCTTCTGTAGCTATATAAGTTTCTCCAAATGGTACAATAAAACCTTCACTATAAACTTTAAAATGATGAATAACAGATTCCATGGAATTTTTTAATTCAACTCTTGAAGGAGGGTTTATTTTATAATTATAAGATTTTATAGGTCCTTCATTTATTAAGTTTAAACATGAAAGAATCATATTTAAAGATTGGCGCATTTCTTCTATACGAATAATATAACGATCGTAACAATCACCATTACTACCAACAGGTATATTAAATGTAAGCTCATTATAAATTTCATATGGCATTGTTTTTCGTAAATCCCAAGGAACACCTGAACCTCGTAACATTACACCACTAAAACCCCAACTTACAGCATCTTGTGCGGTAACAATTCCAATATCTACTAATCTTTCTTTCCAAATTCTATTATTTGTTAACATTTCTTCAATTTCATCTAAACGTAAAAAAAATTGTTTACAAAATATAAAAACATCATCTAAAAATCCTAAAGGTATATCTAATGATAAACCTCCAGGACGTATGTAGGCTGCATGCATACGTGCACCAGATACACGCTCATAAAACTCCATTAATTTTTCTCTTTCTTCAAAAGCCCACAAAAACGGAGTCATTGCCCCAACATCCATTGCATGACAACCAACCGCTAATAAATGATTTAAAATACGTGTAATTTCACAAAACAAAACACGGATTAATTGTGAACGTCTAGGTATTTTTAAACCAAGTAATTTTTCAACAGATAATGAATAAGTATGCTCTTGTGCCATCATTGATACATAATCTAATCTATCAAAATAGGGTAAAGCTTGTAAATAAGTTTTGTACTCAATTAATTTTTCAGTACCACGATGTAAAAGACCTATGTGCGGATCCGCTTTTATTACTACCTCACCATCCAACTCAAGAATTAATCGTAAAACACCATGAGCTGCGGGATGTTGTGGACCAAAATTAATAGTAAAATTTTTAAAATTTAAACTTAAATCTTTTTTTTTTAATAACATATTTTTTTTACCAAGGACTTTCAAAATTAAAAGTTCGAAATTCCTGAGATAATTCTACGGGCTCTAAAACAACACGTTTTTTAGTATCATCATATCTTACTTCTAAGTAACCATAAAGTGGAAAATCTTTTCGCATTGGATAACCTTCAAAACCATAATCTGTAAGAATACGACGTAAATCAGGATGATTTTCAAAGTAAATACCATAAAAATCCCAAATTTCACGTTCCCACCAATTAGCATTTACAAAAATACTAGTTACAGAAAAAACAAATGTTGTTTCATCTAAAAAAATTTTAATACGTAATCTTTTATTATAACAAATACTTAACAAATCGTATACAACACAAAAACGATATTTTAAACCTAATAAATCTACACCTGCTATAAAGCTTAAAATATTAAATTTATAAGAAATATGATTTTTTAAACAAAATAATGAAAAAACTAAATTTTTTATTGATAAAACAATAACATCCTCAGTTTTATATTGTTGATAAACATAAAAAGGTACTATTTTTTTATATTGTAAATACATAAATAATTTATAATAAAAATATTGTAATCAAAAATATAGCTCCTGTTAAAATTGTAGGGAAAAAAAAAAAAAAAATTAATAAAAAAGAAATCAACTTAATCTTTGATGGAATAGGTGGTTCAATTTCTTTTAATGATAATGTGAATTTATCAAAAGAATGTAAAAAATTAGTTGCAACTT
>Ga0214166_1001193_pt1 | contig 11685 bp, 12 predicted proteins | sample TroBogepilimnion_27_FD_153005 | JGI IMG/M metagenome (GOLD analysis project Ga0214166, IMG submission 153005) | Freshwater microbial communities from Trout Bog Lake, WI - Practice 18AUG2009 epilimnion v3 | ecosystem: Environmental > Aquatic > Freshwater > Lake > Epilimnion/Euphotic zone ...
ATGGAAGAAGCAAATCACCTTAAAACAGGTGGCAAAGTAGCCAAATACAAATCAGGTGGAAAAGTAAAAACATCTGACATTGAATGGAATGACCAAGGGAAAAAGACAGCATATCCTGAGAGCAAAGTCAGAACATTGGTAAACGATAGCAGTAACAAGCAACCGTACCTTGAACCAAAAGTTCATGCTATAGCAACACATAAAAACGGTGGTAAGGCTTCAGCCCCAAAAGGGTTGATGATTGCTATTAAGGTGGGAAAGAAAAGTGGTAGGGGCTGTTAATGCAACTTATTAACTCTTTTATCAATGAACTCAAGGCTGAACAAGCCAAGGTGATGGAAACGATGGTAACAGGAAACTTTGCTAATTTCGAAAGTTACCAACGCTATGTAGGAAGGTATCAAGGCTTGGATGAAGCTTTGACAATTTTAGATTATTTACTAAACGAAAAGGAAAAAGATGTCGCATGATATCGAACAAACACTAGATGAAGCATTTCCAACAGTTGACCCATTAATGACACCGTATGGTGGTCGAGTATTGATTCAACTACGAGCTGTAAAGGAAAAGGTAACATCAGCAGGAATTATTCTTTCTGAAGAAACTAGAGAAACCGAAAAGTGGAACACGATGATTGGAAAAGTCATTGATATTGGTAGATTGGCATTTAGAAATCGTGAAACGATGGAAGCGTGGCCAGAAGGTGCTTGGGCACAAGTAGGTGACTTCGTTCGTGTTCCTAAATGGGGTGGTGATAGATGGGAGATTGACTTTGTAGACGAGAAAGGTGCTAAAGGGAAGGCATTGTTCACATTCTTTAACGACCACGAACTCATTGGCAAAGTAACAGGTGACCCAAGAGAAATCAAAGCGTTCATTTAAATTTTTGAAAGGAAAATTGTATGACACCAATGGATAAATTAGAATTACAAATTAATGAATCAGATGATGGTTCAGCAGTAGTAGATTTACCTAATGAAGAAGGTCAGGTTGAACAAACAGATAAATCCGAGTATAGAACGGATGATAACTTTGATGATGGTGGTGCAGTAGATGAAGAGCGTCAAAAGATTCGTGAACAAAGGCGTGAGGAAAGACGCAACAAGAAGGTCATTCATCGTGAAAAAGCAAGAGAATCTAATGCACTTATTAATTCATTAAAGAAGCAAATTGAGCAGTTAGAAGAGCGTGTGGCAGTAAGTGAAAAGAAAACCACAGGCGTAGAACTTGCTCGGATGGATAAAGCAATTGAAGATGCAGGTGTTCAATTAGAATACGCAAAGATGAAGTTGCAAGAAGCAGTTAGCACTAGCAATGGTGAACTAGCAATTCAAGCCAACGAGATGTTGTATGAAGCCCAACGCAACATTGAAACATTAAATGGTTACAAACGCCAAGCAAATCAAGTCCAACAACGCCCTAATATTCAAGTGCCTTCTACTCGAACACAAGAATTAATGGCTGAATGGCTAGACGAAAACCCTTGGTATGACCCATCTAAAGACTCCCAAGAGCGTGATATCACTATTTCTATCGATAAACAGCTTGTTCGTGATGGTTTTAACCCTGAATCGGAAGATTATTGGGATGAATTGTCGTATCGTGTAAAAAAAGTTTTACCTGAAGTTGCAAACAATGGTTATAATGACAATAATAATCGTAACCAAAGACCGAGGTCTGTTGTGACTAGTTCAGGAAGAGAATCTGTATCAAATTCTAAGGGCAGTAGTTTTGTACTGTCCCCTGAGAGAGTGTCTGCCATGAAAGAATCAGGGGCTTGGAATGACCCTGTGCGTAAGAAGAAGATGGTAGATTATTATCGCAACTATGACAGACAGAATAAGGGGCAACAATAATGGATACTAGATTAACTCGCAATAACAAAGCAGGTAGACAAGCTCGTGGTAGTAAAGATACCATCAGAGAAGCACCTGAAAACAAATTTGAATCAACAAGACGCAGAAATAAAATGTTTCGTGACGAGTTTACTCAAGAAGCATTGCCAACTGCACCTGAAATCCCAGGTTTTCATACCTGTTGGTTATCAACTACCCATCAGTATGACCCAATCCATAAGCGTATTCGCATAGGCTACACGCCTGTAAAAGCCGATGAAGTCCCTGGCTTTGAAAACTTTCGTGTAAAAGCAGGTGAAATGGAAGGGTTTGTTGCGTGTAACGAGATGGTACTTTACAAACTTCCAATCGACATTTATCAAGACTACATGGCTGAAGTACACCATTGGTCTCCGATGGATGAGCAGGATAAGATTAAAGTCCAACAAGAACAGTTGTTAAACGCAAGAGACTCCAATGGTAAAAAATTGGGTGGATACGAGGGTAATGGTTATGAAGATGGTTTCGACCAAGACTTATCGAAGGATGCCCCTATTTTTAGTTAAATAGGTTGTAGTAAGTAGTATTTTTTAAAATTGCGTTAGAAGCGATTTTGCTTTGTAGCTTTGAATAAAGCTTATAACTGAAATTTTTTCTTTTAACTTTTTTAAGGAGTATTATTTATGTCATCAGTAAATGCTCCGTTCGGTTTGCGACCTTCTTTTTTCCCAACAGGGTTGGAAAGAGCACAATGCTTACAGAACGGAATCACATCAGGCTATAACGCCAATATTCTGAAGGGACAACCTGTTGCCTATGTCAACGCAGCCAATGTGGGCTCAACAGGTTCTGCCAACGGAACAATCATCGCTGCAGCTACACAAGCAGGTGCTTCAACATCACAGGCTTATGCAGTTGCAGGTTCATTTCAAGGGTGTGAATTCACCGATACAACAGGTCGCAGAAGGGTTTCCAACTACTGGCCTGCAGGTACAACTGTTTTGTCAGGTTCAGTAACTAACGCTTACTTCTATAACGACTTAAACATCGTTTATGAAATCCAAGCAGATGGTTCAATGGCTCAAACAAGTATCGGTAACGAGTATATGTTTACAAACATTACTGCAGGTTCAACCGTAACAGGACTATCACAAGCAACCCTCGGTTCAGCAACAGCAGTTGCTAACGGTAACCAAGGTCAAATGCGTGTGGTAGATTTAGCACAGGGAGTTGATAACGCATGGGGTGATGCATACACAGTAGTTCGTGTAATGCTAACTTCAACCAACTTCTTTGGTCAATATACTGCAACTGTTTAATATAGGAGAATAAATTATGGCAGCCCCAATGCGTAGTACGGACTTCCGTTCAATTGTAGAACCTATATTGAACGAGTCTTTTGATGGTGTGTACGACCAAAGAGCAGATGAATGGTCTACAGTTTTCAGAGAACAATCAGGTATTCCTCGTAATTACCATGAAGAACCTGTGTTGTATGGTTTCGGTGCAGCACCTCAGTTACCTGATGGTTCACCTGTTACTTATCAACAAGGTGGTGTTCTATTCTTACAACGCTATATTTACCAAGTATTCGGTTTGGCATTTGCTTTAACTAGAGTTTTAGTTGAAGATGGTGACCACATCCGTTTAGGTGCTATTTATGCGAAGCACTTAGCTCAATCTTTGGTGGAAACTAAAGAATTGCTTTGTGCCAATGTACTGAATCGTGCATTCAATGCTTCATACACAGGTGGTGACGGTGTATCTTTAATCAATACAGCACACCCAATTGCTTCAGGTTCATTCTCTAATCAGTTATCTACAGCGGCAGCTTTATCTCAAACATCTCTCGAACAGATGTTAATTCAAGTTCGCCAAGCAGTTGATAACAATGGTAAGAAGATTCGCCTACAACCATTAAAGCTTATTGTTGCCCCAGGCAATACTTTCCAAGCTGAAGTGCTTCTAAAGTCTGTTTTAAGAACAGGTACTGCTAACAACGATATCAACCCAATTAAATCAATTGGATTGTTACCAGAAGGAGCATCTGTAATTTCTCGTTTAACATCACAAACCAATTGGTGGATTCAAACTGATGCACCTGAAGGTTTCAAAGTGTTAATGCGTAGAGCATTAGAGAAGACAATGGAAGGGGATTTCGAAACTGATTCTATGCGTTACAAAGCAACAGAACGCTATCAGGTTGGTTTCACAGACCCACGCTGTGCTTACGGTACATCAGGAGCGTAATGTAGTAAAGGGGGCGTTAAAAACCCCCTTATTTTTAACTAGAGGATTAAATGGCAGGAGTTAAAGGACAATTAAAAAGAGGTACATATAAAATGTGTACTGCTAATGATTGTGTTAACAAAGCAAAATATAAAGGAATGGGTTTATGTTCTGCCCATAGAAATAGATTGCTTAGAAACTCTAATTTTAATTCAATAGTTGATAAAAGAAATCCTGCAATAGGATTGTGTAAAGAAGTAAATTGTAACGATGTTATATTTTCTAAAGGACTTTGCAAACTTTGTTATCAAAGATTTTGGTCAAAAGAAAATTCAGAAAAAGTATCGGCACAATCTGCTAAACGAAGAGCTTCAATAAAAAATAGAACACCTAATTGGTTAACCAAAGATGATTTATGGATGATTGAAGAAATTTATGATTTAGCAAAAGTAAGAAGTAATATGTTTGATTTTAAATGGCAAGTTGACCACATTATTCCTCTTCATGGGAACAAAGTGTCAGGATTTCATGTACCATCAAATTTACAAGTAATACCAGCAACGATTAACCACCAAAAAGGAAAATCGTTTTATATTTAATTTTCTAGACTTCATGGTCAAAGGAGAAATTTTATGCCTCAGTTCAGCGATGATTTATTTTTAGGGTCAGCCCCTAGTTATGTAGGAACAAACGCCAACAACGCCTTTGGTAACCCATCCCCTATGGATTTAGGATTTGGTCCAATGGGTCGTGTTTATTTATATGATGTTGTCCCTGCAGTCGGCACAACAGCATCTGTTTTATCTGCTAAAACACCTACTGTAGCAACAACTTATAGTGGTGCATCATTAGCGAACGGAACAGGTGGTACAACCAAAGTAACAAGAACAGATGGTACTATTGTTACGCAATTAGATTACCCAAGAGCAGTAGCAGTAACAACTGCATCAGGTTCACCAACCAACGCACAAATCACTATCTCAGGATATGATTACTACAACCAACCAATGACTGAAATTATTCAATCAGGTACGGTTGCATCAACACAAACACTAGGTCGTAAAGCATTCTTCCAAGTATCAAGCGTAGCATTCTCAGGTGGTACTACAGTTGCAGTATCAGTAGATACATCCAATGTGCTTGGTTTGCCTTGCAGAATTAGCGATGCATCTTATGTGTTAAGTAATAAAGTTTCAGGTTCACTAGCATTCGATTCAGGTACATTAGCACTAGGTTTCTACGCTAATACAACTACTTACTCTACCCAAGTTAGTTCAGCGATTACTACAGCATCCCCTGGGGTTGTTACTGTTCCTTATGCTCCTGCAAGTGGCACAATTATTCAATTCACAGGTACGCCACCTGCCCCATTGGTTACAGGTACAAACTATTGGTGGACTTTAGTTTCAGGCACTACAGGTAAAGTATCAACATCACAGGCTAACTACCTAGCAGGTACATTTGTGAATGTGTCAGGAACTTATTCAGCTAGTACAGCATCGATTGTGCCAACGCTTACATCAAGTTCAGTAACGCCTGATACTCGTGGTACATACACACCAAATGCTACATTGAATAGCTCTTTAAGACTAGTTCTTGAATTAGGATTAACTGCAATTCAAGTTGGACCTCAATCCACCACAACAGGCTTATTGGGCAACGCTCAAGCCTAAAGGAGAAATTAAATGAAAGCAAAATTTGGTCGTGAACCTAAAGAAATGACTACTGAACCTCATGAAGATAAATTGGCTCACGAGGGTATGAAGCGTGGTGGTCATGCTAAACATAAAGCAATGGGTGGTGCAATGATGCCAACAAAAGAAATGCCTATGCGTGAGCAAATGCCAATGCGTAGTGCTATGCCTAAACGCAGAGCAATGGCAATGCAACCTGCTTTGCTAACTCGTAAACATGGTGGTGAAGTTGAAAGCAAAGCAATGGAACGCAAAGAAGAGCGTGAAATACACAAAGTTGAAAAAGAACTTAAACACCATGAATCTATGGGTGCAAAGAAAGCACATCATGGTTTGAAAAAAGGTGGTTCAACAGGTGGTATTGAGGGTGCAGGATATAAACATGGTGGTAAAGCTCATCATATTTCAGGGCATCCTGAAGGCTCTCATGAGCATCATAAACACATGGCAAAGCATCACTTAAAAATGCACAAAGAAGGTGGTTCTGCTCATCACAAAAAGATGCATGAACATCATAAGGCAATGTGTAGTGGTGGCAAAATGGCAGATGGTGGTTTAGCAGAAAAAGGTGATAAGTTTCAAACTAAAGGTACTTTAAAACCTAAAATTGATGTAAATGACAAGGTTGTTGGTGCAAAACAAACCAAGTCATTTCATACCAAAACTACAGGTGTTGAAGGCAAAGGTTACAAAAAGGGTGGAACAATTCACGACTCTAAAGCTAAACATTACTTAAACGATATGGAAGATGGAAGCAAACCACATAAGAAGTCAGGTAAAACAGGTGAGATTCATCAAGCACCTGCAGGTTTCAAAAAAGGTGGTCATGTAAAACATCATGCCGATGGAGGTCATGTTGCTCACCATACGACAATGGGTCATGATGATTATGGTCATACTTCTATGCATAAAATGATGCATAAAGAAGGTGGACATGAAAAAATGTCAGGTCATCCTATGAAGCATGGTGGTTCTGCACACAAAAAGCATCACAAGAATTATTAAGCAATATGAGGGGTGAAATTCCCCTCAGCCAAGCTTCACTTTTCTATTACTTTTTTACTAGGGGCATTAAATGGCACAAATTGTAACCTACACAAATTCATCTTCTAAAACAGAAGACCAACTTCGTATTCAAAAATCACAACTATCAGGTGCTTATGATGCAGTTGATAAACTTCGTGTTTCTACTCCACAATCTCTCATCGATACTGACTTTGAATATGGTCAGCAACCAAGTAAGTGGGAGCAATTAGGATTAGAAAATAATCGTCAATCATTTTATTACTTTGCTAATGCATCTTTACCTATTTCTGCCATTGCAGGGAATCAAGCAAACACTTATCAATTAGTTATTACAACATCTAGTAATGTAACAGTTGCAACAGGTACATCATTATTTCTTGTAGATTGTTTAGATACCAATGCAAATGGTTGGGCATATGTTGTTGCAGGTGTATCAGGTGGCACATCATTTACTGTTCAAGTAGCACAACCTGTTTTAACTTCAACTTGTTATTCAGCAACATCAACTTATGCTTATCAAGGGTATTCTTATACTAATGCAGGACTACCATTAACAGGAACAACTGCATTTACTTTTGTTGGTTCTACAGTAACTTGTACGACTACCAATCCACATGGTTTGTCTGCCAATTCTTTAATTTTTATTACAGGCACAACAGGTCCATCCACAGCAACACAAATTAATGGTTCGCAAATTGTGGCAACTGTGCCAACAGCAAACACCTTTACTTTTACCAATGTGAATGGCACACCAAGCACCACAATCGCCAATACAGCAGGACAATCTAATTTGTTTGCTAGACCTTCAGGTTATGTAGATACTCGTGCCTATGATGGTTCTGTGAACTTTACAGCAGGTTCTGCAGTACCTAACCAACAAATGATTCGCCAAACAAGAAGATACTTCCGTTATCAATCAGGTAAGGGAATTCAGTTCTCAACAGGTTCTATTATGAAACCTGCCTTGTTTGTTACCTCGGTGACTGCAGTTGGTGGAACTGTAACGGTAACTACACGATGGGCTCACAATATGTCAGTAAATGCATATATTCAAGTGTCTGGTGCTGTTGTATCTACTTATAATGGTATTTTTAAAATTGCTTCAGTACCAAGTGCCACTACCCTTACCTATACAACTGTAAACAACATTACCCCAAGTTCATTAACTGCATTAACAACTAATGGATTGCCTGTTCGTGTAAGCCCATATAGTTGGTATGGTTCTAAAAACCGTTTGGGTTTCTTTGATGCACAAAACGGATTGTTTTTTGAGTTTGATGGGCAACAAATTTATGCTGTGTATAGAAACTCAATTAATCAATTAAGTGGATTAGTAGTTCTTACACAAAATAGTGCAACAGTAACAGGTACAGGAACAATCTTTACTAACCAAGTGTCTGTTGGAGATTACATTGTTCTTCGTGGTCAATCACATCGTGTAATATCGATTGCAAGTGATACAACCATGTATGTAACACCTGAATACAAAGGTGCGACTATTTCTAATGCGATTGTGTCAAAAACAATAGATACAAAAATCCCACAATCACAATGGTACGACCCATGTGATGGCACAGGTCAAAGTGGTTACAACTTAGATTTAACTAAAATTCAAATGTTCTATATCGATTATTCATGGTATGGTGCAGGGGTAGCTAGATTTGGTTTTAGACAAGTTGGTGGTGCAATTCAGTATGTTTATGCATTCCAAAATAACAATGTCCAATACCAAGCATATATGCGTTCAGGTAACCTACCATCACGCTATGAATCGAATGGGCAAGGTGCAGTAACTGCCCTTTATTCAAGTATTAATTCAAGCGTAACAACTATTCCTGTTGTTAGTGCTTTTGGATTTAATCCTGCAGGTGGAACATTAAAAATTACTGCAAGTGCTTCGAATGGTGCTATTGAATATGCTACCTACACAGGTATTACATTCGGTGCAACTTCAGGTTTAGCCTATGACCAATTTACAGGTGTAACTCGTGGAACTACAGGTGGTGGAGTGGCTACTTCATTTACTGCTGTGTATCCACCAACCAATGCCACCCCACCTGTATCGGTTGAATATGCTCCACCTGATTCAGTTGCTGTTATTTCCCATTGGGGTTCATCCGTTATTATGGATGGTCAATTCAGTAGCGATATTTCGTTAATTTATAACTACGGAACAACAACCACAGTTTCTGTACCTGCAACAACTGCTGTGCCTATTCTTGCAATTCGATTAGCACCATCGGTTGATAACGGAACGGTTGGTACTTTAGGTAACAAAGAAATTATTAACCGATTGCAGTTGCAGTTGCGAGAATTGGGGGTAATTACATCAGGTGCATTCTTGATTCAATTAGTTTTGAATGGTTATACAACAGGAACGCCTACATGGACATCATTTCAATCGCCAACGCAAAACAACACATCCACTAGTTCGATTGTTCAAATAGCATCACAAAGTGCAACTACTGCAACCTTTACAGGTGGTGAATCAATCGCTGCAGCGTTTACTAATAGTTCAGGACAAACCACTTTGGATTTAACTGCTGTAGCAGGTATTGGTAATTCAATTCTTGGTGGTGGATTAACAAATACAGTTCCTACAAGTTATGCAGGGCAATTTCCTGATGGACCTGATATTTTGTATGTAGTAGCGTTCAACACAGCTGCGACAGCATCCACAATTTTGGCTCGTTTATCATGGCAAGAAAGTCAGGCTTAATATGCCAAGCAAATCACCTGCCCAACACCGTCTGATGGAAGCAGTTGCCCACGACCCTAAGTTTGCTAAGAAGGTTGGCATACCTACGAAAGTGGGTAAAGAATTTGCCAAAGCAGACAAGATGAAGGGCGGTGGCTTGTATGAAAATATTCATAAAAAACAAGAGAGGATTAAAAATGGTAGTGGTGAACATATGCGTAAAGTGGGGGCGAAAGGTGCTCCTAGAAAGCAAGATTTTATTGATTCTGCTAAAACTGCAAAGCAAAAAGATGGTGGAAGTGCTTCACTCAGTATTGGAAGGGGTGAGAAATTACCGACTTCACAAGGTGCAGGGCTTACAGCCAAAGGCAGAGAAAAGTACAACCGAGAAACAGGAAGCCATTTAAAAGCACCACAACCACAAGGGGGTTCTAGAAAGAAATCCTTTTGTGCAAGGATGGAAGGTGTGGTTGCCCATGCTAAAGGAGATGCACCAAGAGCAAAAGCATCTCTCAGGCGTTGGAAATGTGCAGATGGTGGAAAAATAAAGAAACATGACATCAAGGGGTGGTAATGGCTACATCAGGCACAGTTTCTACTACCATTTGGAAAGTTTATATATTAACTAACATTGTTAATGGTAAACAATATATTGGGATTACTAATTCTTTAGCAAAACGATGGAATAAACATAAAAATGCTAAAGGTGGGAATACTGCACTTTATTCTGCTATAAAAAAATATGGGATAGAAAATTTTATTTTTACTCATTTTGCTGATGCTTTTGATGTTGAATGTGCAAAAAAAATTGAAATTATGTTAATTAAAGAACATAACACTAAATCCCCTAATGGATATAATTTGACCGAAGGTGGGGATGGGGTAAATTTACCATCTGATGAAGCAAGAAAAAGAATGTCTTTATCTCACAAAGGAAAAAAACAATCAGAAGAAACCAAACAAAAGCGTAGTGAATCTTTAAAAAAAGCATATGCAGAGGGAAGGCACAAAGGTTCAAAAGGAAAATCTTGGAATCTTACAGAAGAAACTAAAGAAAAAATAATGTTGTCAAAATTGGGCGATAAAAATCCAATGTTTGGAAAAAAACATTCCGAAGAATTTATTAAAAAAAGATGTGAAAAAAAAATTGGCGTTAAAGACACAGAAGAAGTTAAAGCAAATAAAAAACAAGCACAACTTTTGCGAAGAGAACTAGAAAAAGCAAAATTAGCAGGAGCAATACAATGAGTACTTCAGGAACTGTAAGCACTACTGTAATTACTGTGCAATCAATGATAGATTCAGGAGCAAGAAGGGCAGGAAAACTTGCTGAGGAGTTAACTTCTGAGCAAATCCAAATGTCAAAACAATGTTTGTATTATGTTTTGTCAAACCTAGTCAATCTTGGTATTCATTATTGGTGTATTGAAAAGAACATCATTGGGATGATTCCTGATAAGTACGAGTACGCTTTGCCTGTTGGTGTGAATGATGTTTTAAACAGCAACTATCGAACCATTACCAACAACACAACAGGGGGATACTCCTCTTCAGGTGTTTCTGCCTATGCTTTTGATGGAGTTTATACAAATATTTGTCAATTAACCACGAATACAGGAAATATTGGTGTGTCTTTGTCAGGTGGCGTGTACATAACAACCGTCGGAATCCTACCTGCAATATCAGGTTCTGTGACACTAAACCTTCAGTATTCATTGGATAACAGCACTTGGGTTACTTTGCAGACACAAAGCCCTACCTTGGTTGCTAGACAATGGGTATATTACGACCTTGACCCATCAAATACTGCTAAGTTTTGGCGTATTCAACAAACTGCAGGGGTTAATTTAGGTGTTTACCAAGTAACTTTTGGTTCAAACCCTACCGAAATTCCCTTGTATCGCATGAATCGTGATGACTATACAAACTTGCCAAACAAGAACTTTTTAAATGATTACCCATTTCAATTTTGGTTGAATCGCACTATTCCACAACCAATTATGACGCTTTGGGCTACACCTCAAATTTATAGCCCACAAGTTGTGGCATGGTGTTCAAGATATGTACAAGATGTAGGTGCGTTGTCAGGTTCAATTGAAGTCCCCCAAAGGTGGTATCTAGCTATTCAAAATATGTTGGCACATCAAATGGCGATGGAGTTGCCACAGGTTGACCCTACTCGTATTGCATACCTTGAACAACA
>Ga0214166_1001196_pt1 | contig 11670 bp, 4 predicted proteins | sample TroBogepilimnion_27_FD_153005 | JGI IMG/M metagenome (GOLD analysis project Ga0214166, IMG submission 153005) | Freshwater microbial communities from Trout Bog Lake, WI - Practice 18AUG2009 epilimnion v3 | ecosystem: Environmental > Aquatic > Freshwater > Lake > Epilimnion/Euphotic zone ...
CCATTAGTTACAGTTCCAGCATTGCCATCGATACTTGTGCTGTTCAATGTTATAGCACCGCTTGCACGATTGATCTGTACCTGTGTACTACCAATGTAGAATGCTTGTGCGTTTGATGCGGCGCCAATAGTATTGTAAGAAATAGTCTGTGCTGTGCTACCATTAAATGTAGTACCTGAAGCGGCGCCTGTACCGCTGGTGTTAAATGTTAGTGCGGCTACAGTTGATCCTGCAGATCCGTCAATACTTGTAATACCAGTTAAGGACTGTGCCGCACTACTGCGATTGTTAGTAATAGCAGTAGTACCAATGTAGAAAGTAGCACCTACTAAATCAAGCGTACCTGTTGCACTTGGTAATGTAATAGTTGGGCTACCACTTGCTGTTGGTTGCAATGTTGTTGTTCCAGTGACACTACCTGGCAATGTAATACTTGTAATACCAGTTAGGCCTAAGTTTGCACTTGTTCTGTTATTTGCTATCTGAGTAGTACCAACGTAGAAACTATTACCTACTAGATCAAGCGTACCAGTTTGCGCAGGCAATGTCAATGTATTGCTTCCAGCAGTAGCCGCGGCCTGTAATACAATATTACCGCTTGAGCTTCCTGGGAACTGAACGCTACTAATACCAGTTAGGCCTAAGTTTGCACTGGTTCTATTCAATGCTACAGCAGTAGTACCGATGTATACGTTTGTACCACCTTGTACAGAACTTGGAATAGTTCCTGTTAATTTACCAGCATCTAGTGTACCAATGAACGACGGATTGCTATAAACTATAGCAGAAGAAACACCATTTGTAACTTTGCTGATGTCGTAACTTGGAATCCAAGTTGGGTTAGGATAGCTACCAGTAGTATACACGCCGTTAACAACATAGGTAGCGGTTGTAGCTTGGTTAGCTTGTTGTACGTTACCAGATGCTGTTTGATATCCTTGCGCAATGACCCAGCTTTGATAAGCCATTGTTTGACGTGTAGGACCTTGGCTGGTAATGTAAAGATTATTTCCATCCCATTCAATCGCACCTACTACGGCGTTGGTTAATGTTGAACCTACGTTTAATTGTATAGCTGATTGTACGTTAGTACCTGCCGCTACAGTTAAGAACGCAGATCCTAATGCTTGTCCAATACCTAATCGGTTAACCTGATAGCTGTTAGCACTATTAAGAGCATTAGCTGTTCCTGCGATTACTGCGTTGGTAATAGTACCAGAATATTGTAAGTATAACGCATCATTAGAGAATGTACTAATAGCTGGCGGAGTACCTGTGATGCCATTCCATGGAACAAAGGCCGCATAGGTTGATGTACCTGCTATCTGTGCTTGGTAAGCATAGGTAGAATATGTAGATGTATCAGCACTCTTGATGTTATTTGCATATTTCAAGAATCCTTGATTGTTTACATAAGTTTGTGTAGCAACAGTTTGACGTGTTGGTCCTGTTGTTTGTGTAAAGTATAAATTAGTTCCATCAAATTCTATAGCACCTGCTACAGGAGTAGTTAATGTATTACCAGCAGTTAGCTGTAACATAGGACTCGCTGTAGTACCAGCGGCTAATGTTAAACTGTAACCAGTGTTGATAACAACGTTACCACTAATTGTTCCACCTGTTTTTTCATACTTGTTAGTATTCAACTGGTCAATAGCATCTTGTGCGTTATTAGCAGTTAATGGAGGACTTGCAGAATATGAAACAGCGTTAGCTGTAACCTGGAAGAAATAATATCCATCAACTTCAGCTAAAACATAATCACCTGTATTTGTTCCTGCAGGAATAGTAAATGTTGTTGTGCTTGATTCGTTATAGTCAGCTCCACCTGCTTTAGAAGTATCTGCACTTTGACGAACACCGTTTATGTAAACACGAAGTTGACCAGCACCTACACTATATGTTGGAGCTGAAAATACTGTTTGTCCATTAGATGCAACCGTAGTTCCTAAACGTTGTGTAAGAATTTTAGTACCAGTTTGTAGACCGCCACCTAATTCCTGACCCCAATAGAACTGTCCTGTACCACTGGCCTTTAATACATAACCAATTGATGGACTATTTGTAGCACCTGCTAAGATATTAGTTAATGCACCAGAAGCTGTACCAGCGTTAGTGCCACCGTGACCAATGCCCAGTGTTCCTGTGATCTGTCCAGCATTAACGGCACCATATAATGTATTAGCATATACTGTGCCAAAGTTTGCACCACTAGAACCTAGATTATAAGTTCCATTAGCTTGTGGAATTACATTTTGTACTGATAAGTCGCTTTGTAAATTAATAGATACCCACCCATTACTTGCACTAAATTGTGAACTATTAAATGATGCAGAACCTAGGATACTTTGATTGAAGCTAGAAGGAGCAGTATTGTAAAGAGCAGTTGCACCCTGCAACGCTAATTTGCTCTGTTGAATAGCCGCACCAGAATTAATGTGATAATCGGTAATTGGGTTTGTAGAACCCTGTCCACCTACAATCTTAAATGTTGCAAAGTGACCAGTTCTAGTAATTGTAATATCACTACCACCACCTGAACGGTATGGAGTATTGGTAATAGTAGTACCACTGTTAGTTACATTAACTACCTGTCTAGCAGAATTGTATATTGGGTTTGGAGTAGATGTAGTTGCGGCTACAGTACTACCAAACATCATTAGGTCACCGTCAACTGCATTAGCTACAGATGCATCACGTAGATTAGATATCTGTGCTTGACTATCTACATATCTCTTAGTAGCCGCTTGGTTAACGCTATCAAAAGTTAAAACAGTACTTGGCGCAATAGTTGCGATTGCACTTGGACTGATAGATACAGTATTAGATGTTGTACTTACGTTAGTTACTGTAGTACCGCCAAGTAACCCATAAGTGCCACCTTGGTTAACATAGTTAACCATCATACCTGGAACAATACCGGCATTGCTGTTTAGATACAATAAGCCATCATTAACATTTACTTGTGATGCTAATGTTTGAGTAACAATGCTAGGATCTCCAGCAAGCACTAAAGGTCCTAACATAACGCCAGCAGTTTGACCACCAGCGCCTACGTCTGTTTCGTTAGTTCCTTTTAAACTTATCTTGCGATCAACATATCCTTTAGTAGCGGCATCACTAGATGCTGTTGGAATAGCCAGATTATTAATTTGATGGCTGGCCATATTGAAAGGAGCCGCCATTGGTATTCTACCGTTAGTTGCGATAGCGCCCGGGCCAATTACCGCAGTAGTATTACCAGATGCATCAAAACCTAATCTTCGACTTACATAACCTACGATAGCAGATTCTGTAGGAACAGTACGTGGACTGTCGCCTGCCATAGTTTCGTCGATAGAGAAGTTATCTACTTCAACCCCTTTCTTAAACGATAGTTTACTGATACCGCTCAATGCGATAGGAGCATTAATTGTAACAGTACCGCGACCTTGATCAACAGCAAAATACTTACCAACACGGAAGTTACCATCTTGGTCAGTAGTTACAGAGTATACACGACCTTTGCCTACTTCTTTAGTAATCTTACCAGCATCTGGTGCGTAAGTAGGAGGACCATACAAGTCATTTGGATATTTAGAACTTGCATAACCACCAGTACCTACGTTCAACATATCGTGGCCTGTGGCACGCATTGTTGAAATTTGTATAGTTACTGAACCTGCTGAATTCTTTTCTATACCAGCATACAGAGGTTGTGTGCTTGAATACCAGAACTCTTTGCTCAATGAAGTAGAACTATAATTCTGTATAGCGGTAAATTCAATTTCATTCCATGAACCGCCTGTTACACTGGTGTCATTATATGCAGACTGTGTTCCTGCAGGGACATATTTGGTTAACTCATACATCTGGCCTTCGTAACCAAATAGATAGTGAGTTGATGAAGATAGTGCTGTTTGAATTCTTGCTATATCAGATGTTTTGATATTTGATGTTTTGATAACATTAGATCCAACAACACCAGAAAGGCTAACAGTTACACTTGCGTTACCTGAAGGACCAACTGGGCTAGGCCAGATAGTTACAGTTGGCGCACTATCATATCCAACACCAGGATCGGTAATAACTAGACCTGTGATAAATCCTTTAGATGTATCAGCAGTTGCATAGGCTGTTGCAGTAGAACCAGTGAATGTTAATGATTGACCTGCTGTCCATGCTTGTGCTAATGATACTTGGATGATAGTTGTGTCAGTGCTTACCCATAGAACTTGCTGGTTAGATAGGACGCCACTACCAGTGACGGTCATTCCTGGATGTATCTGACCGCTGGCTGAACCGATAGTAACTTGTGTTACACCTGCAAGATTAGTACCTTGGTTTCCGTTCACTACCGCAGTCTTGATAGTTGGAGTTGCGATTGTTGCAGTCCATGTAGCAGATGTAGTATAACCAGAACCTGTTGATACAAAACTTGGACGACCAATACCTTGACGATAGTTACTGTTAATAGTATAAGGAGTGATACTGATATAATCGTATGCTTCCTCTGACTCTGCTAATACATAGTCACTACCTAAGTTTGTATAATTTAAAATACGATAGATGTAAGTTGGTTCTTCGTTTAATGTTAGAACAGTACTCGGACGAGTGATAGCAGTAGCATTTAAACCATATAGTCTAAACTGTGTTTGTATTCTGATAGTTACAGGAGTACCATCTGGAATCAGTGCATAGATTCCGTTAATAGCTGTAGTATCAATACTCAATACATAAACGTTTCCTACTACTAGAGAAGCATTTTGTACGTTGTAGATTTTTCTAACACCATAGTGGTTAACTTCTACTTCACTGCCTGGGAACGGAGCATAGCCATAAACAGGATCGATAGTTACATAGAACTCAGCACCACCTGCGGCATTTTGATATGGTGCCTGATTATATACTGTGGCTACCTGTGTCAACTGATCAGGTAATGTAACGGGTGTAGGAATTTCTAAAGGATTTGAACCTTCAGAAACTAGACCATAGAAACCATAACAGCTTGAACCTGTAATACTACGAACCTGGGCACCGTTCAATGCATAGTAGGATGTCCAGTTATAGTATGTAAACATACTAACGTTTTCTATCAATCCACCATTGGTAGCAAAAACACCATAACCTAAATCGTTAATCTGTGTATAGTCGTTAGCCAACATAGATCTGTTACCAGCTGTGTTAAGCTCAATGTAATATGGTAATGGGCCAACGAAACCATTTTTCAATACTGCGCTGAATGATTGTAGACCAAATGTTACAGTTGGAGTAACACTTAGGCTGTAACCACTACCACCGTATGTTAGGTTAATTGCAGTAATAGCACCGTTGCTGTCAACTGATTGGATAGTTGCAGTAGCCTGTAGACCGCCACCACCTGGAGATGAAATTGTTAATTTTGTTCCAGTCTGATATCCGCTACCACCATTATTAACACTCATGTTGGTAATGACACCACCATTGATTGTGAAGTTGAATGTAGCTTGACCTACAATGATAGTAGGTTGTTGTGAGTATCCTTTACCTGGGAATGTTACGTTAAAGCCGTTTATTCTTCCATTGCCATCTGTAGTAACAAATCCTTTGGCACTAATAGCACCAGGAGTTCCTGGATTAATAAATGTACAATAGATAGGATTTGCGCTGGTTCTATTTGGCTGGAATTCACTTGCGGCATTTTGTATAGAAACACTTTGAACACCGCCTGGGTTATTAGGATTCAATGCCAGTGTAGCAGTACCATTTAATGAATTGTAAGAATTCATATAGTCTACTTCGTAGCTGATACCGTTATCAATAAAGAAGCAAGGGAATTGTGGCTTACGTATTAGACCTGATACAGGAATAAAGATCAAATTTCCCTGTGTATCTGACTGTGCAGATTGGCCAGGGGTTGTAATTGTTAATGGTAAGTTACCTGTAAATCCGTCGACCAACATACCTCCTGAGAATGTATGATGTCCAGTTGATCTACTAAAGCTAGAACAGGTTTGTGTGTACGGTGATTTAGATTTAATCTGACCTTCTGGGTCAAGTACTTTCATGAAACCGCCGTGTCCTTGTCCACCGCAATAGCGTAGGATGGTCGCATCGTTCATTAAGAACACGTCTAGTTGGTCATTGTACTTGGCAGGATTGAATCTCGTATCTTTGTTGAGAATAGCCTGCATTGTAGAAGTTAAGTCTTGTACTGTGAATAAACTATTGCCTTCTGCGCTATAGCTAAATGTTGTTTGTGTTAACGCAGAATATCTTGTAGTAGGAGCTGAGTTAATCAATACGCTCTGTAAGATAGTATTAATATATCCGATCATATCTACAGTTAAAGGTAACAGAGTAGAATATGAAGTAGATAGAATGCTTGGATCGCTTACATAAGAATCAGCGGCATTGATCGATTGATTGATATCGCCAAACTTAAGATCGTATGATAATGCATTTAATAAGATGCCAATGTCGCGTTTGCATTTTACAGGATCTAAAACAAATTGTCCTGAATATTTTTGATCAATATAACCATAAATTTCAGCTTTCAAGAATTCCAAGTTGCCTTGGATGATATTGTAAGCATGAACAAAACCACCAGTGTTTGGATTAGCTAAGTAATTTGCTGGTCTAGATGGATCACGTAGATAGTGGTAACCAAAGTTGATAGGATCAAATACGTGCCAGCTACCGCTTGCGATAGTTGCGGTACTACCAATAGCTCGTTGGTTATTGTAATTTTCAGCTAGGTTAACATAGAAAGTGTTTTGGTTAACTGAAGTAATTTCACCGATAGCGGCATAGGTAACACCGTCTGGATTATATTGTGCAAAAACCTTTTTCTGCCAGCTCGAAGGAACTGTAACTGCCGAACTTGTTGTAAGAGTAAATGTAACTACCCCTGTTGTAGGATCGTTAGTAATACCAGCTGGAGTAACTGCAACACTTGTTATAAGTGACGCATAGTCTGTTGCTGTGCTAATTTCGCAAGTAATCAAACCGTCAGTTTGTGTATCACGGCGGAACCACATGTTGACATATGGAGAAGTACTAATACTTGCTCTAGCTGTTCCGTTAACATACGCAGGTTTAATAATTGTACGGCGGAATTCATCACCACGTAAAGATACGTTGTCTGCCATACGAATCGGGAACTGTTCGTTGTACTCGCCCGATTCTACGATCAAGGAAATTTCTAATTTGTTATAGCGTTGTCCGTAGCGTAAATTTTCACCTTGGATAAAGTAACCAGAATATACATGCCAGAACTGTCCGCTGATACTATTCAAGTTAGTTAATGGAGAGTCCATTCTAACTACAAACGTATCATATACGTTACCATTAGCATCATAAGAATTGCTAACTGAAATAATAGTACCGCTTTGGCCACCAACGTTTTGATCTAGTTGGAACTTGTAACCTACCCAGAAATTTGGAATAGGAACGATATTGTAATTGATTAAGGTAAATGTAACATCACCGGTTAATTGATTTGGTGTAATAGCACTATTGAATGTCTGTGCATAATCTACATAAGCAACTTCGTAATATTCTTCTACGTTACTAGATTGTGTTAAACTGACGTTTAGAATGTCAGCCATCGCATTACTATCAGCACCTTGTAGGTACATACCAGGACGAATACTACGTTCAATAAATGGATCAGTACCTAGACCGCCGTTGTATGTGACATTAATTTTGATAGCATTAGGTATCAAACTTGTAGAAGTATTTTCAATTTGTACATTGGTTTGATAGTTGTTGGTTGTGATATAACGTTGGTACGGTCCTAATTTAATTTCACTAACTGCCTGCGATGCAATAGCGGCCTGCGCGGCTTGATTAATAGTTCTGAATGCATACGCTAAAGAACGGCCTCTCTTGTATGCAGGAACTGCATAGTTGGCATCGTTACCATTTAGGCTTACGTAAAAGTTGATTTTACTTAAAGGACTGTTTTGGTCTACATAGGCTTTAGTAGCCGCAGTATTGTCGGGATCTGTTTGAACAGGATCACGAAACAATACTAATGGACCACTCATTGTTCCCATACCGGTATTAATAGCACCAGTAGCAGGATCTACAGTATTAGTACCTTGTAAAGATATTTTAGTATCTACATAATCCTTACGAGTTAAATGGCTAGGTAACCATTGCCCTCTACTGATGTCAACAGTGGATGTAGTACCTGTAGAATTGTAAATTGTAATGTACTTGCCGGTATTTGTGCTTGTATTAGCTCCACTAGGAACTAACTGTATGTTATGACGTAGTGTGCTACCTTCTATAACTGTGGTTGTAAAGTTTGCACCTGTTTGTGGGTTGGTACTGGTGATAGATTGATAGTTACTATCACGATTTAAGAAATTGTCGTAGATCCACTTTTTAGTAGCAAGATCTTGATCATCAACTGGATCTGCAAAGTCAATACCACGCCAGGTATAGTTGGCACTTAAATTGTTAGCCAAAACGGGGTTTGGATCTTTAACAATGTTGGTGATTGTACTGTTTACAGTTAGGGTCTTGGCTGTTTGATCAGCAGTAAACTGTATACCGCCTAAACCTACTAGACTTAATTGAGTAAGTGTTAGACCAGATGCATCTGTTACGATTGCTTTATTGGGAGATAATAGATGTGGTGTATCTATTAGTTTGGTAAAATATAATCCTGAACCGACGCCTAATACACCGGCTATAGTTGCAAAGTTTTGATTGACTTTATTAAACGCATCGCGTATTGCGTCACCTGTGCCGTCGTTGGACTGGGCACCTAAATTAATTGTTTGAATCAGACTGGCTGTTGAAATTGTTGGCATTTTATTCCCTACGATCCTATATTTATCGGAGTAATTTCACTCCTCTCTCAGGTGTATAGTATTATAGGGTATTTACCAATAAACAGTCCAACGACTGTTAATTGTCAGTCAGACTCAAACATTTGCGCAACTTCTGTCTTAAGATCGTCACCTTGAATTAAATTAAAAACAGTGGTTTTAAAGCCTTGTAGAATAAGATTCCTGGCTTCAGTATCACCTAACCCTTTGCTATTAAGATACAGGATCATGCTTTCATCGATGAAAGCTGTTTGGCTTCCGTAACGTATTTTTGCACTTTCGTTTTCACTTGTAACATCGGGCCGACTATAGCACTTGCCGTTAGGACCTGTGACTATATTGATATTCTCAATTCCAGTCTCAACTACTTCTGCACCCGCATCAATATGTACCATGCTTTGATAAACCGTTTGGCTGTTAGGCCCGGCCTCTCCGGCAATTAACTGTGTACATAATGATTCAGCACCTTTTTGGAATACCTTGAAAATAACTTCAGTATCGCCTGAATCGTTGTTATTCATGTAACCAAAGTTGCTAAAATTAGCACCATCGTCTAATTCTACTTGGAATATGTGCTTGTTAAACTTACCGCCTTTGACAAAGATACCTAAATTAAGAGTAGATCCTTCTCGTAGATGGATGTCATACAAACATACCTGCTGTAGTTTAGCACCAGTATCATTCAAAACAAATAGGTCTAATTGACTGTTATCTCTTAGATCTATCTTGAGATGTTTTGCAACTAGACCCTTTTCAGTGGGAGTATGACGCAATACTACCTGGTCTTTTTTACCCTCTTTTAATTCGACTGTATTAGCTTCGCTGAGTTTAAATTGTTTTCCAAAGTACTCATCAGGACTAAACAACCAATCCGGATCGCCTTTTTCAGCTTGTAGAAAGCTCTGGATGCCCATCTTCTTCAATCCTTTTTAAAATATCAATATTGCCAGACAGCGCAAGTTGTCCCTTCGCCATAATATGAACGTGTGTCGGTTCTATTAACTCTAATACCTGTTTATCTTTACTAAAGATAATTCCGGCTCTACGTTTAGTATGAATGAAGTTTTTTATATTTAACGCTACTGCAAGTTTATCTTCTGCATCTAATTTTTCATCGATGTCGTCTACAATCAGTAGATTAGGATCGAGTAAGAAGCTGATTAGTAATTCGTTGCGTATGGCCTCGGAGTGAGTCATACCGTCGCTGTCAGCGGGTGTACTGCCGTGATTTTTATCTAATCCTAGGCTCTCCGCTGTTTCATTATATAATTCTTTTAGATCCTGCGGATCCCTTTTGTCTTTTCTTAGTTTTAGTATGTTACAAAACAGATCCCAGTTTGTAGTATTTGGTATTTCTACAGGATGCTGAAAGACAGATACAAGCCCGTTTAGGCTTCTTTCTTGTATTGATTGTTTTAGAAGACTTTTAGATTTAAATGTAATGGAACCGGAATCTACATCTACAAATGGTAACCCCGCCAGTGCCATGACTAATCCACTTTTTCCGCTACCAGTGGGGCCAAGAACTACGTGGACTTCTCCGGGCTTGACTTCTAGGTTAACATCTTTAAGTATTTCATTGTCTGCTGATTTTATGTTTAGATTTTTTATTTTTAGCATTTAACTATTATAACTTCTTTAGATGTTGAAATCAAATATACGATTGTTAATTACTGACCAATCCATAATCTTCCATTGATTGGCAAGATACTTTTGTTTGTCTGCTTGATAGTCTAATGCCCAAGCATGTTCCCACCAGTCTATTAAAATTACGATATCTTCTTTGATTTCGTGATTTGTGATTGTTTTAATTTTGCCGTCTTTGGCTAGATATACCCAACCACTGCCTTGTATTTTCATAGCAGTGGTTTCGAATGATTCTTGAAAATTATCCCAACTCTTATGATGTTTTTCAATAAAGGTTAGGATGTTGCCAGTAGGTTTATTGCTACCTTTGGGTGGCATAAATTGGCTGAAATAGATGCTATGTAAGTATGCGCCAGCTTCGTTAAAGTTAGGATCGCCTTCCCCCGCATTAAAACGGTCAACATAGGCTTTATATAGCTTTCCGTAATGATATTCTATGGCCTGTTTGCTTAGGCTACGTTCCAGCCCGTCTTTAGCGTAGGGCAATGTTATCTGCGTCAGCTCCTTTGGAGTACGTCCTTCAGCAATAGTTTTTATAAAATTGTACATAATAAATATCTCGTCAAGCGGTCAATAGGGCATCCGAGGATCCGCAAGCCGTGAATTTTCCCTATTTCTTTTTTCAGCACAGCCAATGTGGCTGAACGGTAAATCGGCGCTTGACTCTTTTTGCATATCCATGGTATTTATGAGATATTAAATAGCTGTACTTTTAAAAGGAAGGTTCCATCATGGAAATTATTATTGGTATTATTTTCGTAGTTATTGTAGCTCTTGTATTCTTTAGCAGAAAACCAAAAGAGTTAGTTCAAGCAGAGCAAGCAGAAGTTGCTCCATACAAGGTAGAAACTGTTGAAGCCGCTCCAGCACCTGTTGTTGAAGAAGTTAAAGCAGAAGCTCCAGCTAAAAAGCCACGTGCTCCACGTAAGCCAAAAGCTGAAACAGCTAAAGCACCAGCCGCAAAGAAAACAGCTGGTCGTAAGCCTAAAGCAAAGTAAGTTCTTTTGCCTGCTCGTATAGAGCAAAGCTGGCTAGATTCTTAGCCTTAGATTCGCACATGATATCATGTGTTTCTAAAAAGCTCAGTGCCCATTCATTCGCTGGTTGATTCCAGTAGAAATTAGAATGTGCTCTGAGCTTTTGCTTTTTGTAGCCTTCTACAAGTAATGATGCCATGTCTGGCCGATGGGTAGTTGAATGCCCCACAAGAATATCTTCGCGA
>Ga0214166_1001197_pt1 | contig 11657 bp, 20 predicted proteins | sample TroBogepilimnion_27_FD_153005 | JGI IMG/M metagenome (GOLD analysis project Ga0214166, IMG submission 153005) | Freshwater microbial communities from Trout Bog Lake, WI - Practice 18AUG2009 epilimnion v3 | ecosystem: Environmental > Aquatic > Freshwater > Lake > Epilimnion/Euphotic zone ...
CTAAATCATCAGTGTTCATGGTTTACGATTATAGCATATATTGTCAACAACTGTCAATGCGTAAGTTTTGTTTCTTTTAATGCGTGCTTGATTTTTTGGCGTACAGGCTCAGATGCTTCAACATCATCTATCTCTGTTCTGTCTTGCGCCATTCTATCTGCTTCAAACGAAACGTCAACTTCACCTGTAACAACCTCATTCAGAACAGGCAACTCATTGCGCCCGATTTCAGACCCTGATACACTATGAGGTTCCGGTGTATCGAAGTATATCTCAGGTTTCCTGTTCTCAAACTTTGCAGGATCGTGTCCCATAGCGCGATAGTAGTGTTTATCTCGCTCACTCATACTTGTTTCAGGTTCAGACCGGATACCAATCGCTTCACGGTTAGTAACCGCCGCGTTACTGGAATCCATACCATTGAACACATCGTCAACGATAAATGGGCCTACAACTACATAATCCGAACCCAAGAAACGCGCAGTTCTTGCGGCTATACTATCCGTAGAGCACGCCGCGCCAACTTTATACGTTCCTGAATGGATTACAAGATGAACTACGGGCATGATTATTCCTCTAACGATACTACAGGTAGTTCACTAATCCTAATCAACTTCGATGCCAGTTCGTAGTATTGAACTAAATCATCCAACGCGCCGCTTTTTGGTAAGCTACACACATTTTTGATGCTCTCGATAACATCTAGCGAATCTGCATAATGCCTATCTTCGACCGGCCTGAACTCAATTGCGTTTGCAGGCTGATAGGCAACCGTTTCACCGATATTGACATCTAACGGCCACCACTTCTGCCACGGCTCAACGAACACAAGTATCCCATTCTCCAATTCCGCCGCGATACAATCAGGCTTATCTGGATGTGGCTCTACTACGGTAGCAGCATAAACCCTCTCGGCGGGACGTGCAACGGCATCTAAACTCTCAGGAACTTCCAATTCACTCATTTTCATCCTCCATGTGCAAAATTTGCACATTACTCCATCACTGCGATAATATCATCCGAACCAACCATAACGTAAAACTCACCGTCAATGTTCAATTCGCGCATACCGTACTTTTTATACAGTATCCGATCACCAACATTAACCTCTATCGGTATGAATTGACCTGACTTTCGATACTTGCCTGTACCTGTTGCAACAACTATTGCTTGCTGTGAAACTGGCTTCTGTGCATTAGGTGAAAGCAAGATACTTCCAATTTGTGTTACTCCGGGAATTACCTTCGCTAACACATTATCCCCAACCGGCGTTATTAGTGCCATGTTAAATCCTTATTATCTCTATCTTGTGTGGTTCAGGATCATCTGGAAACGTTGCGTTATATAATTGACGTAATCCTTCTTGCTGTGCATCCTCGTCATTATAAATAGACCAGAACTGATTGAGAAACCCATCTATAATTTGCGCAGGAGCACCGTTAGCAACAAGGACTTGAACCAACGAAAAATGGATGCGTGTCTTGCCGTCTGCAATAAATTGCTCGAATGTCGGTTTGGTAAACTTAGGCGGAAGCTCTTTTGATTTACCACCTTCAACAATGGTTAATGACATTAATCGCTCTTTTCTTTGCGCTCAACCGCTTCGCAAATCAGCTTACGCAGTAAACCTGAACGGCTCATAAAATTAGCCTTAGCCATCTTGGATAGCTGTTTAGCCACATCTTCAGGAACCGTTGTATATACCCTTACCTCTTCTTGTTCCATTTAATACCCTCTACTGATAACTATTGATACTATTATTACACCATTTAGCAATAATGTCAATAACTGCGCAAGTTTCCATATCCCGCTGTAGGTTCTCTTGGTTGAATTGAAACTTCGCGACGTGTTCTCCTAAATCTTATACGTAACAACGCAGCAGCTATACACGCGCATGTCACATGGTCGTCATGTTGGCCTGCCTCTCCCCCCATCTTGCCATTGCCTAGATTAACGAATGTTGTCAATTGGGATACAGTGACAGGATCATTGAACTTAAACCCATCTTCAACCGAATCGTTTTCTATGCTATCTGCCATCTTGTCTATGCAGTATAGCTTTGTGCGTCTGAATGTCGGCCATCCGGGTTTAAGCCCCTCCATAGCCGACACCTTCAGCGTGGAGTTTATGTGCTCGTTACGGAAGTAGTACAATCCATGATATCCATTACCCCGCTGATCTGGATAACCTAACTCTACCATACCTGCAATGGCCTGATGCCCGTGGTTGTTATCTTCAGGAGCGCATAATGCCTCAAAGTAGAACCATCCAAGTTCTGCTATCATCTTACCCCAATAAGTAGCATCCCATCGACCCTCAATAACAGCAACCTGTTCCCATGTATCCACATCATAAACGTGCGCCACATCAAAGTCACCACGCGCAGGATTAAGCCCTTCAGCAGTATCAGCGGTTACCAGATACTCCTTCGACTTACCCAACATATCAAATTCTGGAGTGCGATATATTCTGAACTCACCGCCCTTATACGCATCCCGTAATCTTGCAAACTCTGCCGGTATAACCAACCCTTTTTGTGGAGCGTGGACACGAACGTTTTGACCGTTTATAACCTCAACACGGTTAATCTCAGCATCCATTACCTGCAACTTCTCACGGTTAAACACTGGATGCCCGGAAGTCATAAACGCATCTAATGGGCAATACGGATACTCTTGATCGACAAGTTTACCGCGACCTTCCTCTTTATCCCTGCGCCACTGCAACTGTTCATCATCGACGCCATAAATATCCTGTCTGCGCCGTTCTTCATCCGTCTTAACAAAGTCGGGTCTAACCTGCGTTCTGTACGTTGGATCACGAAACCACGGAATAAACACGGCTATAGTGCGGTAATTACCTTCAAGATTACGCTTTACAGATTCATCCCAATCTATCTTGAAGTGGTTCATACCCCACGCAGTAGATACTTCAAAAATGTTGCCATGCGAACACGCTTCGTCAAGAGATGCGTCCAGTGATCTGATTAGATGCTCTTCCAAGTCCCATTTAGCACGTTCGTCTTTTAGCACATTATGAAGTGTAGCACCTGAACCGGCATTGCGCTTGTTTGCTGTTTCAACATAAAACCTGCTATCAATTTCACCCCAATAGATTTCACCGACGTTATTTCGGTCGGCCTTAATCTTCATGTGCTCTGGCAGATTATCATAGAAACGAGTTACCATTTCAAAGATGACCTGCGTAGATTCCCTATCGTGTGCTATTGCGAGTGAACGGCGGTTGTTATTGTTGTATGTATCAATGAACAAAAGTGCCTGAAGTAGCGTAGACAACCCCTGACGACGCGACTTCAACACCATTGCGCGTATACGCTTATCTTTAAGCGGAAACGGAGAGTTAGGGTCTATTCCCAACTCTTTCAAGAAGCTCAACTGCACAGGATTTAATATAAAAGGGACTAACTCACCCTTTATATTCGTAATCATCAAATCAGCTAGAGAAGGGAGTATCCGTGTATACTTCGCTGTTGCTTTCTTCAGTGCTTCCGTCGAGAAGCTTGACATTAAGCTCCTGAGTAATTCTTCCTCGCTGCTCTGGAGTAAGGTTTCTGAGGACTGCATCTATTGCGGATACCTCTACTTTCATCGTCTGTTCTGTGCGATCAATAAACATGCCGTGAATACGCGCTAGTGTCTGTAGTGCAACTTGATTATCATGTAATTGAACCTTTTCATGTATGATCGGGTCACCATCTTTTTGCGGTATCAATTTCCGTTCGTAAACCTTAACCGTGGATATATACTGCTTGGCTTTTCTGCTCGTAAGATCAACTTCACCATTATCGTTTAGAAAATGGCCTAAGTTACCTTTAGCATAGTTTGAAAGTGTAGCAGCAACCTCGTCTGGGGTCATTATTTTGTCGGAAACAATACGCGAAACAATAGCTTTTACAACACGATTTTCAAGCAAAACTCTGCCTTTACTGCGCGGTAAACCAATCTCAGCAGCAGCAGCTTCAGCATCAAAACAACACTCACCCGTATAGTAGGATATAAATAACCGTTGCTGATCGTTTAGAGCAGGATTGCTCAATAACTCCTCAATCGGTATCTCGTTCCTCTTCGACATGTTCATCTATCTCCGAACGCTTGGCCCACTCCTTACGAGTATGGCCGATGTGCCAAAAACCGCAATTCTCGCATTGGTAAACTTCCGTTACCATGCCTCTGCCCTTCGGATACATCTTTGCTTTACCCTTACGCTTCATTTCGTTTAGAACTTCAAGCGCAGATTGAGCAGTACCCTCAGTAGCATATTGCCGTTTATGACCGCAGTGCGTTGCGAACTCTCGCATAGACGAATTTAACCTCTCCACCACTCCACTTTATCGAACCACCACTTAGCAAAAATGAACCCCAATAACAACGATATTGTGGTAAAACAAATTCCAGCTAAAACACCGTACCAGAACATACCAACTCCTAAAGTTAGTTGCCGAGGTGCTTCAGGAGGTGGGAAACCACCCCGGCAACTTTTACCACGCGCAGATGCAAGGAGAACATCGCAGCAGCGGTAAACTTAAAACGGATTTTCCATCAACTCTTTCAATGCGTCTATAACAGTATCATTGCCACATGTGCCGATAGCATTATAGATAACTTCCAGATCCATAAACGTGCAGCATCCACCCAACGCTACCAACCACTTTTGACGCTCTTTTGAGAACTTTGCAAACGTTGTTTCATCTTCGTTCTGCAAATAGATAACCGGAATGGGCGTAATAACTACTTCAGGTTCCTGATCGGTAACTTCAGCAGTATCAACATGAGTGACAGGTTCTGAATGTTCCTCTTCGGTAACTTCGATTTCAGGTTCTGTTTCATCCTCTTGCGGAACATACTCATAAACAGGATCAGATTCAGTTACCACCCTTGGTTTATCAACTGGTATAGGGCTACTAACCACACTAACACTAACGGTAGGTTTATCGTCCAACTTTCCAGCCAATCGACTAACGATTGCAGCGATAAACTTAGGTCTGGCCTCTTCCTCCGACTTGCCATTAACCTTCTCAAGTTCGATGAACTCAGTATACGCACGACGCATAAGCTCTGGCTTATCAAGCCGTTTTAACTCCTGTGCTACAACATGCGGTAAGAGTTTCACCTTACCATCGCTCTCCAAAACCTTCTCAAGCAACTGTTCGGGTTCAACGTTGTCTATCACACACTTGGCGTTAACCCGATCAATCCAATGGTAGGCCGTGCGTGTTGTAACGTTTAGCCCATCTTCAGCGTAATTATCAAACGTTTCGTAACCAAGTTTCTTGTACCCCTGTTGTTTGTGCAATATACACATAGCAACAGCAGATACAGCCACTCCTTGTTTCGCCAACCCGTCTAGCCAACTCGCATCACTCGTTCTAACTAATTGCGTATCTACCACGTTTCCACCCCTTTTGTGCATTGTACTTTCGGTTTATGCACCACAAGCATTGATATTTGTCACCTTCAGCACGCCACCCTAAATTCAGTATACCTTCTTCGTATCCTTGTTTTGGCAATATTGTGAATAGCAGGCACCACCCACATACTACTATCACATTGTCAATCGACTTGGCATACTCGACTATCTTCTTGTAACAATCAGGACACCGAATGTACCGCATGTTATACAGGTCGATCCGCCATCCCTTATCACGCGCATTCTGCCAGCACGTCTCTATAAAGCACCCTTGCGCCGTTTCAGTTGACTTACATCCAACAGTAGAGCATTTCAACTGATATACATACGGACGCCTTATATACCGAGTATCCCAAATCTTAACCGGTATAATCGGAAACGTTCTTGCGCCAACTACAACCATATTATACCACTTTTGTTACCATCTTGCGCAACTCTTCGTGAACCTGTCGTAATTCTTCAAGTTGCTCCATGATTATTTGATGATCTTGCGCTATTGCATCGTGATCTTCCATTGCACGTTTTTCGGCGGCGCGAGATAAAACTATCTGGCCTAAACCTAATACCGGCAACGCTGACAACTGAACAGCATTAGACCAATACAACATCTGAGGCTGATAATGTGCCAAGTGTGGCAACGCGGCAGCTAAACTGTATAACACGCATAGATAGAAACACATCATCGTGCTAAACCATCGTGTTATCTGTACCGCAAGCCATTCATTCAGTTGTGTTATCTTCTGTTTCATTTCGCTTCTTGCGCCGTGTTGATTTTAGTGTGTACTCGACAGGGGATTCACATGACGGAGATGTGTATGTTTGAGTTGAGGATGTTGAGATCGTTGGAATGGCCGAACCGACCGTAACAGAACCACTTGTTGTGTACCACGGCCCATATGGATTATAAGGATTTACAACGGGCCACGGATTCACATTCGGGTATGGTGTGTACGGAGTGTATGGAGGCCATTGAATATTCGGCACTTCTTTTGGTACATCATCAACAGTTACCGGCTTATCAGCCCCGTTCGTTTTCAAAAGCTCTAACCACATCAATATTCGTGTCGCAGCGTGTTCAGCGTGTTCGTCCTGAGTGTCGCTAGACATATGCGCAAATATGTGCATCATAGCATGGTTCAAATGATCCCCAGCAGCAATCTTGCGCCAATTGTCTACACCATACTTTACAGCACCTTCCGCAAGTACGGCAGCAACGGCAGCAATAGCCTCAGCAGGTATTAAATCGAACCTGTAGTCAATCTTGGACTGCCTGCCACCTTCTGAGTTTTCTGTGGTCGGACTATCTTTACCAACACCAATCATCGCAGTTGATCCTCCATCTTGTCTAACAACACATCAACATCATCCCAACCCGTCATTCGATAATCGTACTGAGTATACGATCTATTCCACGGGCGATCAAACACAACCTTTATGCCGTCAACCTTTTCGAGATTGTGAACACCGTCATCAATCAGCGCATCTGCTATAAGTAAATGTTTCTTGCGTATCGGGATGAAATGATCTTCGTCACGATCTTTTAGAAACCCATGCCTAATCATCCATTGAAATTTAGGTGACATTTGAATATGACAGCACGATGTAGCAAATATAACTTCATGCCCACGGTCGCGGATAGCTCTTATGCCATCCTTTGCACCGCTAACAGGTTGAACATATCTGTACAATTCGGGATCATGCAAGTACTCGTAAAACTCATCTGAACTGCACTGTTTAGCAAAATCAGATATTTCCCACGTGGTTATATCAGACGGCTTTACAAAATCACGATATGTGAAATTGTAACGAGAAAGCCATTCTGGTACTAAATCCGCAACCACGTCGTCAACGTCAACCAAAATCGTAAGTGGTTTACTTGTCATCGGGCAACCCCTGTAAAAATCCAACCAGTTCGCGAATGTGGCAATCACATTGCAATCTTATGCGTCTTTGATTATCTGTCATTTCCTATCCCTTGAAGTGTAACCTATCAGTAGTAGTAATACAACCATCGCAGCAACACCTAGCAATATATCAACCTTCCACCAATTGTAACCAATGGGTCTGTACCTTTCATCCTATCGGTTACTCCGTTGTTATCTCGTATCTCATTAGGCGTATCCGTATACAGAATATCACCAACTATTATACGAGTTTTTGCATCCATGCGCAACGTGTTTATTTCATCGTTTACGATTTTACGTGTGCGTTTATCTTCAGGATCATCAATTCCTGCTATCATGTTAGCACGTTTTACAAATGTATTAACAGGATAATTGAACTCAACACCCATTGGAGTGTCTATACAATTATCCCGTATATCACGCCTGATTGCGTATTCTTGTTCGTCGGTTAATCCGTTCATGTTTCCTCAGTAGATTAATGGTTTTGTCAGCATCTCATATGGATAATACCTGTGATAGCCATCGCCCACCCGCCCATACAATTCGTAATTATAATTGGCTTGCCCACCACATCCATTATAATTGGTGTGTACGCCAAAAAATAATCCAATCCAGTAATATCCGCCACCACCATAATAATCACTTAACTTAATAGTCTGGTGAGTATTTATAACTCCTTCACATCCACTGATACCACTTACCGACCTTTCGACATAACACCGGCATAGTAAGTTTTGGTTTATTATCATAGTACATCAATAGATTAGTGGTAAATCAGATAAATCTGCGTCATACCGGACGTAACCTTCACCTGATTGGTTATAACAATCGCGTAGGGCATGCCTAGATGCACCATCACCGTTTGAAAATGTATACAATCTCCACCCTAAAAAACGGAAACCAAAACCACCGCCGATTTTGAACATTCGAATGTAGTAATCAATTGAATCTATGCACCCACTATCACCCGTAATGTTGCAGATTGTTCTTTCAACAAAGCACCGGCTGAGTAGTTCGTGATCTATAATCATACCGTTTCAATGTGCAAATTTTGCACTTTTACAGTTTCACTGCCACACGCGGGACATATTATAGCCTGTTTACCTATTGGTGCAACATAAGAGGCACTGCACCCTCTGCAATGCTCACGAATATACCTAACGACATTGTTAGCACTATCACGTTTGCCTAACTCAAACTTCAAGTCCTTCACCATCATCAGGAATGCGTCATAACGCTGTCTCACTCTTTAAATCCTCCTTCGACTTCTTCCGGTAGTATACAACCCTGTCGTAACCTAATGATTGCGCTAACTTATGACCACACTCACGCCTCTCTTTGAGTATATCGTTTAGATACTGCGGTGTAAGTCGCCATTGGAAAGCGGCCTGACGTTGTGACGGGAAGTTCTTTATCTTCTGCCGTATCAACGTCCTGAATTGATCTTCTGTGTAATCTGTCATCGAACCCTCTTTGAAATAGGTGCGGGAGCCGGATTTGAACCGGCGATCTTCAGGGTATGAGTCTGACGGGGACAGCCGAACTCCCCTATCCCGCATTAAAACTATGTAGTATTATAACATTATCTGTATACTATGTCAAGCTATCAGTAATGACTAATAGCGGCTTTGCGCGATTCCTTCTCAACGCTGTATACAAACGTGCTACGCCAACCTTTTTCACGGTCATAACAGTTCATGTGTGCTTGACGCGGAGGCCCGACATACCCCTTGTCACGGTGCCATACATCGGAACCCTTAAGACTTGGCAACCACCTTACAACGGTACTGCCTTGAGGCTGAACAGCGAACTTATGCCAATGGCCTATAAGCCATTCATGGCAGCTTGTTTCACCCCATAACTCGCTAAACTCTCCGGGCGCAGTTAATCCAAGCGTGTTAATACTCTCCCTGTCACCATGCGATAAAACCAGCATGTTCTTGTAATAACGATACGCCTCACGCTTAATACCACGGTTTGATATAAGGACATCATCCGCTTTCCTGAAATACATCTCAGTTGCAACACCTAGAGTAAACGCGCTGTTTTCATCATGGTTACCGGGGACTATGATAATATCAACCGGAGCAACTTCGCGTAAAAATTCTGTGCCTTGACATATCAATTCAAGCGCATCTCTGTATGCATCATGGTAGTAACCATCCATATCCATTGGTGTACCATGAGCGGTTGTTTTGAAATTGTTATCACAATGGATAATATCGTTTCCAACAGGGAACAGCCATCTATCAATATCCAAGTGTTTACATTGGTCGCGTAGATCGTACAGGGCATTCCAAAACAGTTCTTTTGCTATCCTGCGGCTATATTTTTCAGCAGCTTCTTCGATACTCGAAAATGCGCCGACATGGAGATCCATAACACCAACAACGCCTAAATGCAGTTTTGATTGGTAATTACGGATAATAGCAGGAAATCTTGGAGCACCATCGGAAATAGCATCAAACATAGAAACTAATTTATCACGCAACACAACCTGAACAACACGCTTCTTAAACACACACTGCAACGAATTTAATGTCGTCTTTTCAATTTCTTTTTGAGCATTCTTAATGAAACCATTCCATGATCCAACTGTGAACTTTGTGCAATCCCATTCGTCTACCGGAAGGTTGTATGCTTCACGTACTTCATCTTCCGTCTGGTATGGGGAGTATTTCGCATTGATTGAAACTGTATCCGAAGTTCTATCAACCCGCGTATCACATACATGACTTTCGGATTGTTTTGTTTCCGCTGGAGCTTCAGGCACTTTCCCAACCGCCCCCAATTGGTTAAGTGGAACTGCTATATTATTGCGAAATCTTATATCGGTTAATATAGCACTTACTGATTTTTCACCTTGAAGGTAGTTTCTGTGCTCTTTCAACCATCCCCATACACGAGCACGCCCCCACCCTTGCTCAACCTTATCAATAACTTCTGCGTCAGCAGCTAACTCTCTTTGAATAGGATTCATCTGTTTCTATACCCTTGAGTATTCCAATAACGCACAAGTTGTTTTGTAGATTATACCACCATTAGAACTACTATTGGTAAGCAACCACTTCACCACGTAACACTGCCACCACTTTACCAATGATGCAGTTATCTTCAATCCGAACCCTCCGTAACGGATACACAGGATTACCCGGTATTAGTTTTATATCGCCACCAATAAGATACGTTACCCTTCGTATTGATGTGCCTACCCCATTCAATACCAGAGCTATACTTTCATCATCCACTGCCAACGCCGGTCTAATCACTAATACGTCTCCTCTGTTTATGTGCTCGTATATCATGGAATCATCTGTCATCCTGTAAGCAAATGCGCCCCTACTCTTGGATACCAAGTTCTCAGCTACAGGCACCCATTTTGAAACCGTAGAGCTGTCTCTGATTGGCTTATCAATAATTATGTTATCAATAAATGGTAACAATGGGCATACCGAAGTCTTTCGCTTTTCAGATACACTTTCATTGACCGCAACTGAAAATGATTTGCCACTACCGTCAGATACCAGATACCCACGGTTATAAAGCGATTTGACATAGTAGCTAGCCTCACTCGACTTACAACCTATAGCCTCGCATATCTCCTTATTTGTTGGAAATAGTCCATGTTCTTCGATGTGCTCTATTATGTAATTCAACGCCCTCTTTTTATTCCAGCTTAATTCTCTCATTTTTCAGGTTATCCTCACTACAATGTAACGGTTTTGATAGTTATTGATATTTACTAATAGTAAAGATTGTAGTTAGCTCACTACAATCTACCTCTCTACAATGTGATTTTCAACCACGTATTTGATGAGTTGTTTCTTCCCAATGGAAACCTTTTCAGGCTCGTTACCATCGGTGTACGTGATGTTTATAGCATCTCCATCCTCGCTTATCTGGTAAGGTCTGATTGTTGTGTCTATATTATTATATTCTTCCTTATTATAGAAACTACAATGTTTTGGTGCCGCAAGCCTTTTCAGGTATATCCACGGCTTAGTCGGGTCGATGCTACTTTCATAACCTTTCTTGATTAACGAACGCACTACCCATGCGGATTCTCTAAATCGAATACTCTTCCTTTCCGCATTTTTACCATAACGAGTTCGGAGGAACCGGATACCATCACCATACTTATTGGTAATCGCAATCCATAGATAACCTTCCACCAGACGATTGAAAGTTGTCGATGTAGTTACCATACCGTCTAACCTATTAAAAGCATCTTGGAATTGATCTTCAGTGGCGTTCGGGGAGATCGCAACTACGCCAGACTTGCGTACGTTGGTGGGTAAACCGTCAAACAGAGTGAGTGCGTGGGTA
>Ga0214166_1001205_pt1 | contig 11615 bp, 17 predicted proteins | sample TroBogepilimnion_27_FD_153005 | JGI IMG/M metagenome (GOLD analysis project Ga0214166, IMG submission 153005) | Freshwater microbial communities from Trout Bog Lake, WI - Practice 18AUG2009 epilimnion v3 | ecosystem: Environmental > Aquatic > Freshwater > Lake > Epilimnion/Euphotic zone ...
CGCCTTGTACATGGGTGTATCCTCAATCTCCGCCTTGAGCTCAGCCGAAGCGTCCTTCAAGTCAGCCTTGAGACTGGATACGCGGTCAATCGCCTTCTGGAGAGCCTTGGAGGGTGCCATTTTATACTTGACAAGGCTTCCAAGTTTTTATCTGGGTTTAGGAGTAGAGATGAAACGTGGTCGGAACAACTCCAATAATCTCGAACTCCGTCTTAAAAACCTCGGTTCTAAACAGCCACGCGCCGCGGCGACAAAACTTCGGGAGGCCTCTCTCGCCGCTGGTGTGAGTGTTGACAAAATTCTCGAAGGAAGGACTCTTCCCGAAGCAATGGAATTCACCAAACTCGCCGTTACACGAGGAGCGTCATCGTACCCTTCAAAACTGCCAACGTTTTCGCGTGTAAAAGGTCGCGGAATGACTATTATTGATAGGACAATGATGGTGAACGTACTCCAGAATGCGGCTCGGCACTGGGGCACCCCCTCCGTTTGGACGGGGTCACTTGGGTCCATTCTCGAAACTCTCGCCGTTGGATACGCTGCTAAAAAGTCGGGAGTTGAAGTACTTTATTGGGAAGATAACAAGTACTTTCCAGGGTCCGGGACGGGAAGTGGTGCAACCTTTTGTGGAGGTCCCACGCGTGCAAGTCAAGATGTGAAGATTGTTATGGATGCCGTCAGACAGCAGGCGCGTCAAGGAAAAGGCGTTATTCTTCTGAAAACGGTAATAGACACGCGCCCTCTCTATTCCATTGAGAATAATAATAACAGAAAAAATGGGTGGGCACGGGTGTTCTTCAACGCAACGGAGCCTTCTGCGCTTTCTTCAGCTGCAAGAATGATACGTAAAACGAAAAATTCACTCACTTATAATGATATTCCATCTATTTACGGAACTGTGAAACCCCGTCCCGCGAAGAATTCACCGTGGAAGGGGTACTGGAACGCCGAGCCAGACGGTATATTTTTCGAAATGAGAGATGGGAATTTGTATATAGACGTTCTCGAGTTCAAAATTACACAAGGAAAGGCGGAGGGTGTTCCGGCCGAGGCGTGGCAAATGGCAAAAGTCAAACGCATGCTCGAGTATTTCTTTCAGGACTATGACCCAATTATTCGTACAAATTTCTGTCCGTGGCAATATGGCGCGGGAAGTGGTCAGAAAAACGTGAATTTCAGGGATCCATATGAAGTCAACAAGAACTCGGCGTACAAATGGTCCGGTAATAAGGGGAAGTTTGACGAATTGTATCGAAACTCATTTGGAAACAACTCGACATATAAACCGCGTGTTCTTTTACCCGGAGATTTTGAAAGCCGAACTGGTATACGTGCTAGCATCGCACAAAAAGTTGTCGAGGCTTTCGAACGGGGAACTTCAAATAATTTACGGTTTAAACTCGCGCATGTTGTGCGTCATTCAAGAGTTTCCAGTTCAACGGCGAAAGGCGTAAGAACCGTTCAGAGTATTGGTCCAAACGCTCCAGGTGTGGCGAGTAAAAACAGGGCCGCCGCACAGATGACGGCGAAAGGGGCGGCGAACATGGTCGCGAATTGTACGCAAGGAGCGTACGGTCAAGATAACCCAGCAATTGCTATTCGATGCTCCCCAGTTCTCGGCCCGGCTGAATATGATGACATCATTCGTTCTGTACAGAGACTTGGCTGGCTTCGCGGCTGGGGAGGAGTTCCCGGGGCTACCGAGGAACAGGTTCGCCAGGGCCTGAAAGCCGTGAATGCGATAACACGATCAACGAAAGCTCCGCAACTCTATAGCAACGCAAACTTGAATACGCGAAGGGACGTGTTGCGTCTCAAGGCATGGAGGGACAGAATATCCACTACAAATTTTAACGAAAGTTCTGTAAACAATCTTCGAGCACCGTATCTCTTGGCTCTGCGCTGGGTCGAACCGAGTAACGAAACGGTGAGTTCTATAATTTCACGCGTAACGCGTAACGCAAGTACTCTTGCGCCTTCAAACGTTCCACTTATAGCAAAGTTTTTACAAAACAAAGGCGTTAATAACATGAATACATATAAAAGGGTGTTCAACACACAAGGGTTGGCAAACAACAAAGTTTACAAAGTCCTTGTGCGAGAGTCCCAGCGCGGCCCCCCACAAAGCGTCCTAGCGCGATACGTCAACAACTTGATCCCGAGAAAAAATACTATGCAAGAGTAATGGGAAAGTATGCCAACATGGCTCGTTTAATTCGAGAAAAGGTGAATACCAGGAAGAAAAAGGCGGCAAACACGGCACGGTCTCGCGTTGCAGCCCTCCCCAGTATTCCTCGGGTTGTTCTCAACGCCAACTATGTAAACCCAATCACACTCAACTTCCCAAAGGGTAGTATGGTTGTATATGAAATTCGCAACAGGGGTACGGGTCGTACGGACTACTACGACAAAAAGACCTTCTTCCAGCTCATGACTATGATTAAAAACAACTATAACCTTCTCATGAGGAACCCCAAAGCACCCATTCCAGGGGCACGTAACCCCGTGACTCGGGGACCCATATATCCACGCAACGTGCGTCGGGTTACAGTCGCCGCCAAGAAAAAGACCCCAAGCCCGAACACGGCCGCCAAGAAGATCCAGAAGACAGTAAGAAAACACTTGTCCAAGAAGAAGCGCGTCTCCAAGTAAAGGACTAATTTGTATCTAAAATTAGTGATGGACCCCTATGAGGCTCTTGGGGTTCCAAAGGGTGCTTCAGACGATGAGGTCAAAAAGGCCTACCGCAAACTTGCTATGAAACACCATCCAGACAAAGGTGGTGACCCAGAGCAATTCAAAAAGGTCCAAGGGGCCTATGATATTCTTTCAGACCCCCAGAAGAAAGAGAACTTTGATCGGTTCGGGACTCCCGATGGCCCGCCACAACACCAAGGATTCCCGGGTGGATTCCCACCTGACATATTCTCTCAAATGTTCGGTGGGGGCGGAGGAGGGAATCCTTTTGGATTCCCGACTGGGTTTCCGCAGGGCCCTCGTGGTCCTGTAAGACGATCCAATTTTGATCATGAATTGAGAGTCTCATTTGAAGAGTCGTTTCGGGGAACAACACGAAACATGCGTATTACACTAGACAAGACCTGTTTCAATTGTAAGAAAAAGTGTACCCAGTGTAATGGTCGTGGGGCTATTCAACACCAGATGGGACCCATGGTCATGAATCAGACGTGTGGTGTGTGTCGTGGTGAAGGTGGGGTGGCTCAGGGCTCGTGTTCCCAGTGTCAAGGTGGGCGTAAAAAGGAATTGCTCAATTTAGAACTAAAAATACCTCCTGGAGTGGAGGAAGGGAACGTACTTACAGGTCATGGACTCGGGGAACAACCAAGGAACCCTGGGGAGGAACCTGGAGACGTTTTGTTTCATATCAAAGTTGACCAACACCCGGAGTTTATGCGTCAGGGAATTGATCTCATATTTCAGACCAAAATTAGTTTTGAAGACTCGGTCAACGGGAAGAAAATACAAGTCCCACACTTCGACGGGCCTATAAACATAGACACGGCGGATTGGGGTGTTTTGGATCCTCGTGAGGACTATATCATACCATTCAAGGGGTTCAAGGTTGGAGACAAACAGGGCAGACTTCGGGTCTCATTCAACGTGATTTATCCTCACGCCAAGACCAAGTTCACTCTGTCCCGGCTGAGCGAGCAGCCAAAAGAATGATAGCCAAGATGGCTGACATGGAACTGATACTGGCCTGGTCAATCACGAGGTGAATAGCCTCGTCAATATTTAGTTGGGCGTGATGAAACACCACGTCGTTCAGACCGCTTGGAATAACTCCGAGGGTTGCACCACGTACGACGTGCTTTTGTATGCGAATACCTGTTCGCAAAGTCTTTTGGGTCAAAGGGTGACGCTGGACTCTGCGAACAGCAACGCGGACTTGTGTGCACGGCTTATTCATACCTACTATGTACACGTATTTAATTTTTATATAGAACGCTCGCGAGGACAAAGGCGCTCAAAATGGGGAAGTTGGACGTGAGTACGTAGGCAAAGGGAGTTGTAAGTGTGATTAAAAGAGCTTTCCACAGGGGGTCTGGCATTAGTTACAATATGTCACTTGTCTTTAGGTGGCGTACGCCACAAATATCTGCGACCCTATCTTGCCCCGACCCTTGGGGGTCTCCGCCTCGCGCCCGAGGATACTGACGAAACACTCTTCGGGCTCGAACCCGACCTGGGAGACGCGCCAGCCTATTCCGTGCAGCGTCCCAGGCATCTTGACGAGTTCCCACCCGATAGGCTTTTCAGGCTCTTCGCACGACTGGATACTTCCGTCTTCGCACATAACGTAGTGCTCGCCCGCGATAGGCGTGGTCTCCAAGCTCCCACCATAGTGGTACGTCGAGGCTGTTCGCTCGAGACCCTCCGAGGGCTTGCGGAGCGGAAAGCCGTCCCAAGGTATCTTGAAGGTGACACCGGGTGTGATGAAATCAATGAGTTCCATTGGCCTTTTGCTTTTCGAGCCGAGCCTCCTTAATACGGACGGCTTTCTTTGTGTAGATGGCGCGCTCACGGGCCTTGCGTGCTGACTCACGCTTCTGTTCACGGCGTGTAGGTTCCTTTTCCATCTGTTTAGTACCTATACTTTCGCCCACTTGGGTCGGGAGGGACACGTTTTTTGTCACTCTATAGTAACAACCAATGGAGCTTCAGTTCCTCAAAAAACAAACAAAGGCACACAAGTACCTACACAGCTTCACAAAGGCCGAAATCGAAGAGATACTTGCGCCCCACGTCCCGCGTCTCAAGTCCCTTCACATTTTAACAACAAAATTAGCCCCTCCAGAAGTCCATGACGAATACATTGAGCTTAGAAATCGTATCGTTGAACGCGCTCGAACCGATCTCCAAACTGAATTTAAAAGGAAAATTAAAGTTCCCGAAGGACACGATCTTATTTTAAAACATTATCTACTCACCTTGTAGAATGGACGGAGGAGACTGCGTCTCGGAGTGCCCCGTGTGTCTCGAGCCTCTCGAAGGCACCATCGTGACCCTCGGGTGTTGTCATAACCGCGTGCACATCCAGTGCTACGTGGATAAGTGTCCTTTTTGTCGCGCGCAACTCCCTAAACCCGAACACGTAATTGTACCCGTTCCCGTCCCCGTCGCACCTCCACCTCAAACGAGGACCCAAAAACTCATAGTCGTGTTTCCCGCTATAGGAACGCTTATGGCTATAGGAATGATAATGGTCATCATGAGCACGTATACACACTAAAGGTCGTACTCACGTAATCCAATCTCTTCATCTTTTTCGATCCAATATTTGATAGCATTTTCAAGCTTTTGCTCGGCTTCAAGATCCTTTTGACGAGCAAAAGCGTGTGTCAAGTCACTGACACGATCCCACATTATGCGACACTGGGGCGTTGCTTTCGATTCCAAACAGGCGGCATGAGCATCCTGAACGGCTCTCTTGATATCATTTGGGGTCACTTTGGAGCGCGGGGGACCTAGTTTCGCACACGCCAAGATGAGCATTCTTGCTTACTTAGAGACGACACTTTTTATCTGGTAAAATGGCGACGCGTATCGTCCTCAAAGCAAGTGACGTGGCGGCAATTTTGGGTCGGAATCAGTACAAACCTCGCCAAGAGGTTTTACAGGATCTATGGAAGAAATACGCGCCCCAAACATTCACGGGCAAGACCAAGAAGGATCGGGCCGAGGAGGCTCTGAGCGTTTCGACAGAGGCTCAGAGTGTTTTGGCAAGTGCCCTAAGTACCAAGGCAAAAGACTCTCTTGAAGTTCAGAAGATTTACAAGGAGGCTGTCCAAAAGGTCAATTCTGATACAAAATTGAGTGCATCTCAAAAGGCTGAAGTGGCTGAGCACCTCCGGTCCCGGGTATACACGACCCATGGGACCCGGTCAGAAGATAAGACGGCCGACAAGGTCACAGTCCAAGAGAACGTCACGTGGGTCAAAGACAATTCGTTTTACAATTATGACGTGTGTGAGATCGGGGGACGCAAGTTTGTAGTCACGGGTAAGATTGATCGTATCGAAGAGCGCCCGGACGGGTCCAAGGTTCTGGTCGAGATTAAGAATCGCACAAACCGTCTGTTTCGCCGGGTCGTCGAGTACGAGATGATTCAGGTCCAAATGTACCTACAAATGCTGGGTCTTGTACATGCAAAGCTCGTCGAGCAGTACAACACACAGGTTATGAGTCACGATATTACCCGTGACGAGGAGATGTGGTCGAACGTTATTCAACCGGGTCTTCAAGAGTTTTGTGTGGAACTCAACAACTGTATGGAGTCCTGAGTCTTCTGATCGACCTCACTTCCGATTTGCGTCTTTGTGAATATTTTGAGAGGAAATGTCTCAATACCAGTCACCCATTTAAAGACTTCACCAAAAGCAAGTGTTCCTGCGACGACCAGCCACAGAGGTTGGCCTTTAAGGTACTTTTTGTGAACCCAAAACCCCACCGCAAAGGCGAACAGGGTCGTTATGAGACTTGCCGTTTTCATACTACTTTTTGTCTAGAAATTAATAGTTAGCTTTTACGGAGGAATCACGGTCACGTCACTTCGAATCCATGTACATCCATAAGAGTTTGGCCAGTTTGGATATGGTAAAGGTAATTTAGAATTTCTTATGAACCAACATTGTCCTGAACTTGAATCTGTACATCCTGTGTTTGGATTATAGCCGGTAACGTCACAAGAAAACCCTATAACAGGGTCGGAGTCTCCTTGAGTACTAGCCATTCTGGCCTTTGCAGCTGATACAGTCATGTTTTGACCCGCACTACTATCATAGTAGCTTCCCGGGTAATATGTACTGCTTACTTTATAATCATTCAATTGACATCCGGTGCCTGCTGAATTTTTAGAATAGTTTGGCTGACACCCCCAATCACTCTGATCGCTGTTTGGCCACGCGTTATTTGGAACGCTCAAGCAATCACTTTGTAAGGTGCTTGTAGTCTTTTTATAGGTTCCGGTGGGACACATCACGCAACTGTTTCCTGATAGATATTTACCCGCAGGACAAGTGGAAGGTCCCGAATATGGACTTGGTCCTGGAACGCCCGAAGGCGTTCCCGAAGGTGTAGGAGAATAAGAAGGTCCCGAATATGGACTTGGTCCTGGAACGCCCGAAGGCGTTCCCGAAGGCGTTCCCGAAGGTCCGGGAGCTGGTGATGATGGACAGCTCGCCCCGAACCCCAACAAGTCGCACGTGAGGTTAAAAAAGTACGCACCCACGGAAGACAGAAATAAACAGAAGCAACACCCCAAGAGGAGAATTATGATGGTCGTGTCCGAACTTTTAGCCATCTACTTCAATCCGATTTTTTAATCTTGGTGAATGACCACCTTGCCCTTGAAGATGTCCTCTAGGGTAGTCATAAACACCTCCTCATCACCCTCGCCCTCGCAGCTCGTCAGCTCCCATCCCTCACCCTCAACAAACTCCGTCACGACGCACTCAACGAAACGCGTGCTCTTCTTGTTCCTCAAAGACAGAGTCACCTTGCGACCCACCAGGGACTCGAACCAGTCCTCATAGGTCTCCAGCTCATCCGCAATCTGATCGCGCTCCTTAGCCAACTCGAGAACAGCCTCAATCGCCTCCATTTTGTAGTAAAAATATGTCTGCCCCTTTTAAGTCAGGATGAGCGTCTTTGACATTAGTGCTCTTTCTCTTGCAGAAATTGTCGGTGACTTTGGCTTTAAGAGCTTTGCGCGCGGCGGGGGTGTCGGTGCGTTCACTCAGGGCACGGCGGGATACATTGCCGTAATCTACTTTTTGATTCGTAGTTTGCGCGTCGGAAACGTTCTTTATGTGAACGGTATGTGGGACGGAGTATCAGCCGTGCTCGAGTCCGTTGCAGCCTACTTCCTATTCGGGGAACGCTTGACAAATCCTATTCAGTACGTGGGACTCGTGGTTGTGATAGCGGGTATATTCATGTTACACGCGCCCGACGGGGCTATTCCTTACAATTAGAGGAGTAAACACACGGTCATCTCAAACCACTCGTCTTGGGCGGCTCTTCGTCTTGAACCGGAGCGCTCGCTCTTGGCGGCAGCTGGGTACCGCGTCATCCACTCCTTGGGCGGCTCGTCATCCCATACGTGTTTTCCCACTTTCCGGTCTGAGTAGTAGTCGCCGTAGTAGAACACGTCTGCCATATCGTCCGGGTGTGCATCGTGCCACTTGAGGAACCTATATGTCCTTTCGAGGTCGATAAAGTCCTCGATAAGGTCTCTGAATATCCTGGCGCGCCACTTGGCTGGGAACTCGTCCGCAAACGCCTGAGCCTCCTCGAACGCCTCGTCGAGCGCCTGACCAAACACCTCGGCGCACTTGTGCTCATAGGCCTCCTCTTCCCACTGGTCCCGGACCTTGTGGAACCCGGACCAGTACACCGGGGCTCGGCACATAGGACACGAGGAGCCATTTGCACCCTTGAGGTACCAATTCTTTATGCATCCTTTGCAGAAAACGTGGCCGCAGCACAGTTTCTGGAAGGGACCAGCTTCGGAGTAGCAGACACTACACTCCATGGTCTCTTGTGATGATCCAAGAGAAGTTTGGAGTCTTGGGTAGGACAGGACACGTTTTTTTAGATTGGCCGACACGAAGCAACGCCCGCGTCAGATGTGTAACCCGAAGGGCATGGTGTGCATGTTCCTGAACCTGCTACAGAAGAATAAGTGTCATGAGGACAAATACGACATGTTACTCCCGCACCTCCGCCTAAACTCGCGGTACCGACGGGACAAACCGAACATGAAGATCTAGAATAATCAATAGTACCATTTCCTGTAAGAAAGTAACCAACCAACTGCTGACCCACTGGACAGGAGGGGGCGGGTGCTGGCCCGGGAACCCCTGAAGGCCCCGGAACCCCTGAAGGCCCGGGAACCCCTGAAGGTCCCGGAGCCCCTGAAGGTCCCGGAGCCCCTGAAGGTCCCGGAGCTGGTGATGATGGACAGCTTGCTCCGAAACCCAGCAGGTTACAAGTGAGGTTAAAAAAGTACGCACCTACGGCAGACAAAAACAAAAAGAAGCAACACCCCAAGAGAATTATGATGGCAGTATTATCACCCTTTTTAGCCATCTACTATGTCCCAAGTTTTTTAATCAGCTACACACTTGTTTGTTGCGAGATTTGCAGTGAAATAGTTAGGAGAACTACATTCAAGTGACGCAGGATGGAGAGGGATTGCGTTACATGTATTTGCACCCCCGGGATCTGCGGTATAATTCGTGGGACAAATGAGTGAACTTATGCTTGTGGTTGTGTACATAGGTATACAACTCTTTTTGTCACTACTTGGCGTGTATCCGGTAGGACAAGTAATGCTGGAAATACTTCCCGATGCTGGGTGACAGTAGGTGTCTGCGCCCAATGTGCCGCCCGAGGGACACGAGCCCGTCGCCAAGACATCCGGCTTAAAACCGGAACCTAGCCATCCACAATAATTACCGCTTCCGTCGTACATGGCGTATCCATTTGGACACGTGTAAGTAGCTAGGTATGCGGGAGGCGTACACCCCGTATCCACATTCCACTGAACCGATGCCGTTGAGCATTGACCAGTTAACGGTTTTTTCGTCGCCGCAAGAGTACACCCCGTAGTTTGATGCCAATCTCCTCCGTTTGTACACGTCCCGTTTGAAGGAAGTTGCGTCGCCGGAGAAATAGTACACCCGTTTGCGGCCGACCAGGTGTATCCTGAAACACTACACGTCCCATGTACAGGGTCACGAGGCGGACACTTGTTTCCGGTCGGATCAGGACCCGCCGTGTACCGAATCTGGGATGTAACGATCCCACAAGCTTGTGCGGTGGCTGGAGCCCCCGGAGCGGGGTTCGATGGGAACGAAAATGCGCGTGATTGATAAATATAAGGATCGGGTGAAGATGTGTCGCCGCAAATAACGGCCCCAACATCGTACCAGTCTTGTGTTAGAGTCGCGTCTGTGCAACACGACTCTGTATTACACGCTTCGGATTCCGTGTGTCCGTTGGTATATGGACACTCCGCGGAGCCGTTAGATAAATATGTGTGAGACCTCGTCCCTCCGCCACACCCGGCAGAACATCCCGTCCAATCCCCCCAATTACCAACACAGGGAACGGGACCAGGGCATGCTGGAAGGTTCGGACATTGTTGAGATATTGTATATCCATCCTGATAAGGACAGGCGGCACCACCAGCCTCTTCTTGTGTCGTTATGTGATACGTTTTTGTTTGCGTTCCGTAACCACACGTCGCAGAACATGCACTCCAGTTGGTATCCCAATTACCAACACAGTCAATACCACATGGAGGTGCCGTACACGGTCTTGTATCCCCTTCGTTTTTCGGACAAGCCGCTCCTCCGTTTGTAGCAGGTGAGTATACATGGTACGTCTGCGTCCCCCCAATGCCATTCGTTTCGCACGTCACTGAACAAGGTGTCCAATCCCCTGTACACGGAGTAGGGCCACTCCCCGGAGATCCCCCTGGGGATTGTACAGTCGGCGTGTTTCCCGAAGGCCCTGGAGTCGTTCCTGAAGGCGTTCCTGAAGGCGTTCCTGAAGGCGTTCCTGAAGGAGTTCCTGAAGGCGTTCCTGAAGGCGTTCCTGAAGGCGTTCCTGAAGGCGTTCCTGAAGGCGTTCCTGAAGTGTCTGGTGAGGGCGACGGACAGCTCGCCCCGAACCCCAACAAGTCGCATGTGAGGTTGAAAAAGTAGGCCCCCGCCCCAACCGCAATGCAAAAGAAAAACACCAAGAGAATTACTATGATGATTGTGGTGTTCCCCTTGCCCTTTGCCATCTAGTGTATTCCAAGTTTTTTTTAATAAAGACTCTTGACTCTTAATAAGGTATGGCGACCATAGTTTCCCCTCCGCGACGGCCTCCAAGTCGTACAATCCAGACGCGCCGGGGTGGGAAGTTTCGCTGGACGATCCATACACACCCAAACAACGCCTTTACCGTAAAAATGACTGATGAAGCGACAACGGCTATCGTAGGGTTCAAGAACGTTGATCACGCACTCATAGTCGGTAAGATGATCGAAACACACTATATCAAGCAAAAGGAGTGGCCAGACACGACAGGACGACTCATTTTACCAGCACCCCATGACGGAGACCTCAATTTTTTGTTTTTACGTAAATGGGACTTTGCCGATCTTCAGGTGGCCTGTACGAAGAACTTTTTGAACCTCGTATCGGTCGACGATCTCGAATCTACAAGGACGGGTTTCAATTTTGATGGAAAATTAATGTCCTTTGAGGCTCCCGTAGAAGTTTACATTGAGAGTCTTACTGAGATGTTTGAGCGGCCGGGACCCAGCCCCGACCTTTGAGTACTGCTTTAGCATAGACGGCGCATAGACAAAAATGAATGTGGGGCCAATCAAGGACATCCATATCGTCCATCTTAATACTGAAAGGATTCTTGTTGATTTCAGCCATTAGATTAGTTCGCTTCTCGGGACTTAGAGTCTCTGCAATGTCACACATGTGTGAAAGCCACTTGACGTGAATTTCAGACGTGGGGTCAAACACCTTCACAAACTTTGCAGTATTGGACATTTTCTATTACGTAATTAATCTTTTTAAGCC